>Ga0101943_1000138_pt1 | contig 180954 bp, 162 predicted proteins | sample DewCreD2012metaG_5_FD_75244 | JGI IMG/M metagenome (GOLD analysis project Ga0101943, IMG submission 75244) | Hot spring sediment bacterial and archeal communities from British Columbia, Canada, to study Microbial Dark Matter (Phase II) - Dewar... ... | reverse complement strand
AGATGCCCGGAAAAGGTGCCAACTCCGGTCCGGCCCGGAAGGGCCGGACGAGATGAGAGGCCCGGCTCCGCACAGATTTTTCTGAGCGGTTCTCGGTTCCTCAAAGTTCCCTAGCCGTCAAGGGGCGGACCATGCAAGGCGGCGGCAGGCCGCGATGAGGGTGAGTTTAAATTTTAAACAGGGGAGTTTGACCGATGAGCACGACGTTCATGCGCGCCCCGTCGCTCCTGTTTACGTCCGAATCCGTAACCGAGGGGCACCCGGATAAAGTCTGCGACCAGATCTCCGACGCGGTCCTGGACGAGGTCTTCGCCCACGACCCCTACGGCCGGGTGGCCTGCGAGGTGGCCGTGACCACCGGCCTCGTCGTCATCGTCGGCGAGATAACCACCACTCACCCCGTCGACTACCAGGGGGTCGCCCGCCGGGTTATCCGGGAGGTGGGCTACACCAGCCCGGAGGCCTGCTTTGACGCCGACATCAGCGGGGTGATCGTTTCGGTCAAACAGCAGTCGCCGGATATCGCCCTCGGCGTCGACCGGTCCCTCGAGGCCAAGCTCGGCCAGGCCGAGGACGAGGAGATCGAGCGCCTGGGGGCCGGCGACCAGGGGATGATGGTCGGCTTCGCCTGCACGGAGACCCCGGAGCTGATGCCCCTGCCCATTATGCTGGCCCACCGCCTCTGCCGCCGGCTCGCCGAGGTCCGCAAAAAGGGCATCCTGCCGTACCTTCTGCCCGACGGCAAGGCCCAGGTAACCGTCGAGTACGCCTACGGCATTCCCCAGCGGGTCCGGACGGTCGTCGTCTCGGCCCAGCACCGGCCCGGTGTGCACGAACAGCAGATTCGGGATGATATCATCCAGGCCGTCATCGAAGAAGTTATTCCCCGCAAACTCCTTACACCAGAGACCAGGTTCTTTATCAACCCGACGGGCCGGTTTGTCATCGGCGGTCCAATGGGGGACGCCGGCCTGACCGGCCGGAAGATTATCGTTGACACCTACGGGGGAATGGCCCGCCACGGCGGCGGGTGCTTCTCCGGTAAGGACCCCACGAAAGTCGACCGGTCGGGCGCCTACGCCGCCCGGTACGTCGCCAAGAATATCGTGGCCGCCGGCATCGCCGACCGGGTTGAGGTTCAGATTGCCTACGCCATCGGCGTGGCCCGGCCGGTCTCCATCAGCGTCGAGACCTTCGGCACGGCGAAGATTCCGGACGAGCGGATCGTCGACCTTATCCAGCGCCACTTCGACCTGCGGCCGGGGGCGATTATTCGGGACCTTCGCCTGCGCCGGCCCATTTACCGGCCTACGGCCGTGTACGGCCACTTCGGCCGGACGGATATTGACGCCCCCTGGGAGGAGACGGACAAGGCCGAACTGCTCCGGGAGGCGGCGGGGCTGCGGGGCGAGCCCGAACAGCCGCTTTACGCCCGCTTCCTGGCCGACTGAATTCCGGCCGCTTCGGACCCGATGCGGGCCCTCATCACCGGCATCGCCGGGTTCGTGGGTACTCACCTGGCCCGTGCCCTCCTGGCCGAGGGCGTCGAGGTGTGGGGGGTTGTCCACCGCCGCCGGCTCGAGGACGCCGAACTCGCCGGTCGGACGCATCCGGTTGAAGCCGACCTGACCGACCCGGCCGAAGTCGCCCGCCTGGTCGATGCGGCCCGGCCGGACTGGGTCTTTCACCTGGCCGCCCGCTCCTCCGTTGCCGCGTCCTGGTCCGACCCGGTCGAAACGTTCCGGGTGAACGTCACCGGCCAGCTAAACCTTCTGCGGGCCCTGGTTGCCAGCGGCCTCCGGCCGCAGGTGCTTGTTCCCGGCTCGGCCGAGGAGTACGGCCTCGTTAAGCCCGGGGAGCTTCCCGTCCGGGAAGAAAATCCCCTCCGGCCGACGAACCCCTACGCCGTAAGCAAGATCGCCCAGGATTTCCTGGGCTATCAGTTCTTCCTAAGCCACGGCCTGCCCGTCGTCCGCATCCGGGCCTTCAATCAGGTCGGACCCGGCCAGAGCCCGGAATTCGTCGTCTCAGGGTTCGCCAAGCAGATTGCCGCGGCCGAGGCCGGCCTTGGGCCGCCTGAGGTTCGGGTGGGCAACCTGGAGGCCCGGCGGGACTTCACCGACGTCCGGGATATGGTCCGGGCCTATATTCTGGCAATGCGGCACTGCCAACCCGGCGACGTGTATAACGTCGGAAGGGGCGTGGCGGTCCGGGTCGGCGACCTCCTCGACAAACTGATGGCTATGAGCCGGAAGCCGCTCCGGGTTGTAACTGACCCGGCCCGATTCCGCCCCCTGGACGTCCCGGAAATCTACGCCGACGCCCGGAAATTCCGGGCCGCCACCGGCTGGGAGCCGCAGATTCCCCTGGAGCAGAGTCTGGCCGAGGTTCTAGAATTCTGGAGGGCAAAGCTCCGGAGGCAACCGAAGTGAAGGCGATTATCCTGGTCGGGGGCGAGGGCACCCGCCTGCGCCCCCTCACCTACACGACCCCGAAGGCCATGGTCCCGGTCCTGAACCGGCCCTACCTGGCCCATCTCCTCGCTTACCTGACCAGTTACGGGGTCGACGAGGTGGCCCTGGCCCTGGGCTACCTGCCCGACCGGATTCAGGCCTACTTCGGCGCGGGCGAGGCCCTGGGCCTGCGGCTCATCTATTCCGTCGAGGCGCAGGCCCTCGGCACCGCCGGGGCCGCCCGACTGGCCGCGGGCCGGCTCGGAGTCGGGAGCAACGAACCTCTCCTGGTCCTGAACGGCGACATTTTTACTGACCTGCCCCTTGACCGGATTGTCGGCGTTCACCGGGCCGCCGGGGCGAGTGTGACCATCGGCCTGGTGCCGGTGGCCGACCCGAGCCAGTACGGGGTCGTCAAACTCGACCCGGACGGCCGGATTCGGGCCTTTATCGAGAAGCCGGCACCGGGTACAGCCCCGACCAACCTGATAAATGCCGGCATCTATGTCCTCGACCCCGCCGTGCTGGAGCTGGTCCCGCCCGACACCTTTTACCAGTTTGAGCAGGGGCTTTTCCCGGCCCTCCTGGACGCCGGGGCGAAGGTTTGCGGGTTGGACTGGTCGGGCTACTGGATTGACATCGGCACCCCGGAAAAGTACCGGCGCCTGAATTTCGACCTGCTCAGTGGGGCGGTTGCCTCGCCGCTCGTGCCCCACATTGAAGACCGGCAGTATTACGCCGGGGCGGACTGTGTTACCGACGGGGCGGCCTGGGTCGGCCCCGTCGTACTGGGGTGCCGCTGTCGGGTGGGGCGGGGGGCGGAAGTGGGCGAATCGGTTATCTGGGACGACGTCGAAGTCGGGCCGGGGGCCCGGGTAATCAGGTCGGTCATCGGGCGGGGCTCCCGGGTCGGCCCCGGCGCCGTCCTGGAAGACGCGGTCGTCGGCGATAACGTCGAGGTCGGGGCCGGGGTCTGCCTCGGGCCCGGCACCCGCCTCGGGCCCGGCGAGGTTGTCGCCGGCCGTATCGAAAATCTTCAGCCGTCCGGAGGTGGTCCTTGCGGGTTCTCATAACGGGCGTTACCGGAATGGCCGGGAGTCACCTGGCCGAATACCTGGTCGAAAATTCCGATATTCTCGTCTTTGGCACCTACCGCTGGCGGAGCAAACTGGACAACCTGGCCGAACTGCAAAGTTGCGGCCGGCTAAACTTCATCGCCGAGGGCGGAAACCTGCACAGCCCGGATGTGGTCCGGCGGCTGGTCGATGAGCAGGCCCGGCCGGGCGTCCTGAACCTGATCGAGGCCGACCTGAGCGACCCGTTCTCGACCTACAACGTCGTGGCGGCCGTCAGGCCGGACCGGATCTTCCACCTTGCCGCCCAGAGTTTCGTCCCGACCTCGTGGAACGCCCCGGCCGAGACCATCCGCCTTAACGCCCTGATGCAGCTCAATATCTTCGAGGCGGTCCGGCGGGAAAGGCTCGACCCCCGCATCCACATTGCCGGCTCCTCCGAAGAGTACGGCTACGTCAAGCCCGAGGAACTGCCCATCAAGGAGACCAACCCCCTCCGGCCCCTGAGCCCCTACGCCGTAAGCAAGGTCACCCAGGAGATGCTGGCTTATCAATACTTCCGGAGCTTCGGGCTGAAAAACATCGTCACCCGGGGCTTCAACCACACCGGGCCCCGCCGGGGCCACGTCCTGGCAACCAGCAACTTTGCCAAGCAGATCGCCGAGATCGAGGCCGGAAAGCGGCCGCCCGTCATCCTGGTCGGCGACCTCTCATCAAAGCGCGACTGGGTTGACGTCCGGGACATGGTTCGGGCCTACTGGCTCGCCCTGGAAAAGTGCGAGCCCGGCGAGGTCTACAACATCGGCAGCGGCGTCGCCCGGGCGGTCGGGGATGTTCTCAACATCCTGCTCTCCTTCACCGAGGTCAGGATCGAGGTCCGGCAGGACCCGGCCCGGCTCCGGCCCTCGGACGTTAAGGTCCTGCAGGCCGACGTGACGAAATTCAAGCAGGCCACCGGCTGGGAGCCGCAAATCCCCTTTGAACAGACCCTCCTCGACCTGCTCAACTACTGGCGGGCGCGGGTTTAAGCGGGAGGCCGACTATGACCGCCAAAACACCCATCAAATTCGGCACCGACGGCTGGCGGGGTATCATCGCCGAAGACTATACGTTCGAAAATGTCCGCTACTGCGCCCAGGGCCTTGCCGAGTACCTGGAGGATCAGGGGCTTCACTTCCACGGGGTTGTCGTCGGCTACGATACCCGCTTTGAGTCGGAGGATTTTGCGGCGGCCGTCGCCGAGGTCCTGGCCGGCAACGGGATCCGGGCCTACCTGGCCGACCGGCCGAACCCGACGCCGGTGGTCTCCTTCGGAATCTTGAACCGGCAGGCCGGGGCCGGGGTGATGATCACCGCCAGCCACAACCCGGCCCGCTACAACGGCTTTAAGGTCCGAAGCGCCTACGGGGGCGCCGCCCCGCCCGAGGTTATCGCCGAACTCGAGGAGCGGATCGCCGCCGCCCAGGCTGAAGGCCGGGTCAAACGGGTTCCCCGTCGGGCCGCCGAAACCGAGGGCCTCATCGTCCTTTTTGACCCCGGCGAGGCCTACCGGGAGCACATTGGGCGCCTCGTCGACCTGGATGCCATCCGCGGCGCCGGCCTCCGGGTCGTCGCCGACGCAATGTACGGGGCCGGGGCGGGCTGGCTTGCAAGCCTTGCTGGCGGCCGAACCGCCGTGACCGAAATCCGGGCCGAACGCAACCCCATCTTCCCGGGCATTAACCCCGAGCCTATCCCCCGCAACCTGGGGGCCCTTTTTGACAGGGTTCGGGAGGTCGGGGCGGATGTGGGCCTGGCGACCGACGGCGATGCCGACCGGCTGGGCGTCTGCGACGAGCACGGCCGGTTCGTCGACCAGCTCCGGACCTACTCCCTGCTCGCCCTCTACCTGCTTGAGGTCCGGGGCTGGCGGGGGCCGATCGTCAAGACCCTCTCGACCAGCTCGATGCTGGATAAGCTCGGCCGGCTCTACAACGTACCGGTCTACGAGACGGGGGTCGGCTTCAAGTACGTCGCCCCGAAGATGCTCGAGGTCAATGCCATCTGCGGGGGCGAAGAGAGCGGCGGCTACGCCTTCCGGGGCCACCTGCCCGAGCGGGACAGCATCCTGGCCGGCCTCTTTTTCCTGGATATGATGGTCAAGCTCGGCCGGCGGCCTTCGGAGCTGGTCGAATATCTTTTCAGCAAGGTCGGGCCCCACTTTTACGACCGGATCGATATTGAGCTTGAGCCGGATGCCCGGCCCCGCATCGAGGGGCAGCTCCGGGAGAGCCCCCCGGCCGAGGTCGGCGGCTACCGGGTCGAACGGCTCGATACCACCGACGGCTATAAGTTCATTTTGGCCGACGGGTCGTGGGTGCTGGTCCGGTTCTCGGGGACCGAGCCCCTCCTGCGCATCTACGGCGAGACCGACGACCCCGAAAAACTCCGCCGGCTCCTCGAAGCGGTCCGGGACCGGCTCCAGGTGGGGACGGGGGCGAGCTGATGGCCGTGGACTGGAACTCGGCCGAAGGGTGCCGGGCCCTCGACCCGGCCGATATGCTGGGCCGGCTCCTGGAGTTCCCGGCCCAGTTCCGGCCGGCTTACGACGCCGGCCGGCGGCTCAGCCTGCCCGCCGGCTATAAACATAGCCGCCAGGTCGTGGTGGCCGGCATGGGCGGTTCGGCCATCGCCGGGGACTACGTCGCCGCCCTGCTTCGGGACCGGTGCCGGGTGCCGGTCTTCGTCTGGCGGGACTACGGCCTGCCGGCCTTTGCCGGGCCGGATACCCTGGTCGTGGCCTCAAGCTATTCGGGCAATACCGAAGAGACCTTAAGCGCCTTCGACCGGGCCCGGCGGGCCGGCGCCCGGATAATCGCCCTCACCACCGGCGGCGAGCTGGGCAGGCGGGCCGAGGCCGCCGGCTACCCGGTCTTTAAGATTGACTACCAGGCCCCGCCCCGGGCCGCCCTGGCTTACAGCCTCTTCCCCCTCCTCGGGATCCTGACGGCCCTGGAGGTTGCGCCCGACCTGACCGCCGAAGTTGATGAGGCCGGCGCCGTCGCCGCCGGCCTCCTCGAAACGGTGCGGCCCGAGCGGCCCGAAGGGTCAAACCCGGCCAAGGCCCTGGCCCGGGCGGCCCACGGCCGGGTCGTGGTCGTCTACGGCGGCGGGAGCCTGGAGCCCGTCGCCCGCCGCTGGAAGACCCAGGTCAACGAAAACTCCAAGGGCTGGGCATTTTTTGAGGCCCTCCCCGAACTGAACCACAACGCCGTGGTCGGCTTCACCTATCCCCCGGCCGCCCGGGATACGGTGCTGGTCATCGGCCTCGGGTCGCCGGGCGAGGCGGCCGAGCTCGACGCCCGGCTTGAGGTTACGGCCGAGCTCCTCCGGCAGGCCGGCCACGAGCCCCGAATTCTCGCCGCCCGGGGGAATTCCCGGCTCGCCCGGATGATGCACCTGACGGTGCTGGGCGACTGGTTCAGCTACTACCTGGCGCTTCTCAACGGGGTCGACCCGACCCCGGTTCCGCCCATCGACTTTCTGAAGGCCGAGCTGGCCCGCCGGCGGGAGGGGCCATCGCCGGCCTAGCCGGCCTCCGGCCAGCCGGGTGATGGCAAAACTGCGGGCCCCGGTAGCTCTCCGGCGGGGCGTGTTCTGGGCGGCCGCGGGCATCCTCGGGTTAGTGGCCCTCGGCGCCGGCCTGACCGAACTTCCCGACCCCGTCGCCTGGCAGGCCCGGGCGGACCGCTGGCTCCCCGAAGGGCCGGATACCGGCCGGCTGGAGCAGACGTTCCGCCCGGCCCGGGACGGCCTGGCGGGACTTGACCTGCGCGTAAACCCGGCCTCCGGGAGTACGGTCCGGACCCTGACGGTCCGGCTGCTGGCCGAGGCCGACGGCCGGGAGCTTGCTTCGGCCCGGGCGACCGTCGGCCTCCCGGCGGGGACGGCGCCGATCCGGCTCAGATTTGAGCCCCAGCCGGGGTCGGCCGGGCGGGTTTACCGGCTCGTCGTGACGGCCGACGGCGGTCCCCTCCCGCCGGGAACCCTCGCCGGGACCGCCGAGGATGCCTACCCGGAGGGGCGGCTAATGCTCGATGGGGCGCCGGCAACGGGAAGCCTCTACTTCCGGGCCTACTACCGGCCGACTTTGGGCCGGCTCGGGGCGGCCGCGGCCGGGGGGCTGAAGGACGTCCCGGCCCTGACCCTCGCGGCGGTCCTCTGGCTCCTTCCGGGTCTGGCGGCGTCAGCCCTGCTCGGCTGGCCCGATACTCCGGACCTGACCGGCCGGGTAGGGGCCGCCAGCAGCCTCAGCCTCGCCTTCTGGCCACTGGCTTATTACTGGGCAGGCTTTCTTGGCCTGCCGGCCTTCGAAACCGGCCTCGGGGTCGGGGCGGGACTGGCCGGGGCGGCCCTGCTGCGCCGGCGCCCGATTCTCTGGCCCCGGCGGGCCGTGGAGCCGGGACCGGCTGTCCTGCTGGCCGCCATCCTGGGGCTCACACTCCTGGTAAGGCTTTACCCGCTGTCGGACCTGGCCCTCACCCCCTGGGTCGACGGCCCCCACCACGCCCTCATTGTCCGCAAAATTTTCGAAACCGACCGGATTCCCGACTCGTACGCCCCCGAAGTCGACGTCGCGGCCTTTTACCACTTCGGCTTCCACGTCCACGCCGCCTTCCTGGCCCGACTTACGGGCGCCGACCCGGCGACGGCCGCCGGTCTCACCGGCCAGCTTCTGACCGCCTGGTCGGCGGTGCTGGCCTACTGGCTGGTCCGGGAATGGTCGGCAAGCGCCCTTGCCGGACTGGTCGGGGCTGGCCTGGCCGGGCTGGTCCTGACCTTCCCGGGTTATTTTCTTTCCTGGAGCCGGTTCAGCCTGGCGGCCGGCCTTGACCTGCTGCCGGCCGTTTTCCTGGCCGGGCGGGATTCGGCCCGGTCGAACCGGGCCGCGGCTGCCCTGGGCCTCCTTCTGGCCGGCCTCGCCGTGACCCATTACCGCCTCCTGGCCGTCGCCGGCCTTTTCGTTGCGGTCCTGGCCGCTTCCACCCTGCGGCCGGCCGCCCCCGGCGCCTGGGGCCGGATCCCCCTGGCCCTGGCGGGTTTCGGGCCGGCCGTCCCCTGGCTCGCCGCGGCCGCTGGCCGCTTCGGGGTCCCGGCGGTCGGCGCAAGCCTGGCCGGGGCGATAGGCCCGGAGCCCTTCCCCTGGGACCTGGTTGTCCGCTGGCCCGACGGCCCGGTCTACCTGCTGGCCCTGGGCACCATTGTCATCGGCCTCGGCCGCCGGCGGGCCGATGCCCTGGCCCTGCTCGTGACCCTGCTGGTTGTCGGATTTCTGGCCAATGCCCTGCCCATTCCGACACCCCTCCCGGGCATTATCGACGGGGTGACGGTTGCCTCTTCCCTCTGGGTGGGGGCCCTGGTGCCGGCCGGAACCGCGGTCGTTCGGGTTCTCGGGATGGTCCCGGGGCCCTTCAAACGCCCTTCGGCGGCCGGCCTGGTCGGGGCCCTGGTGCTGGTCGTCGGCTGTTCGCAGGCGGGCCGGCAGCTCGCCACCGTCAACCCGGACCTTATCCTCGTTCACCCGGCGGACCTGCCGGCCCTGGCCTGGGTCCAGGCAAACACCCCGGCCGACGCCCGGTTTTTAATTAACGTCTTTGGGTGGCGGCCGGGCCTCTACGCCGGAAGCGATGCCGGCTTCTGGCTCCCGGCCGTCACCGGCCGCACCACCCTGGTACCCACACTCCTCTACGGGAACCTTCCCCCCGACGACCTGGCCCAACGGAACCGGATTGCCCGGGCGCTCCTTAACGGGCCGGCCGATTGGGGCCGGCTCATCCCGGAGCTCCGAACCCTGGGGTTAAATTACGTGTTCATCGGCCGGCGGGGCGGTCCGATTGCGGCGTCGGACCTGCTGGGCCGCCCGGAATTCGAGCCGGTCTACCACCGGGACGGGGTCTGGGTCTTCGCCCTCCGTCCGCCGTAAGCCGGGCCAGCTCCCCGGGCATCCGGCCCGCCGTGTGGCCACCTCCAGCCGTGCCAAAGGCGGACAGCCGAGGGGGATGCAGGCGGAATCTCCGGCCCTTGACAATTCCGGACGCAGCGGCTATAAAAGACCGAGGCATCCTATATCATATAGGACGGAGCAATGACCCCTGTCGGCGCGAGGGTTCGGCGCGGCCCCACCCTGGTTCAGTAGGTTTACGAAGCCATCTGTCAGGATCTGGTCAGCGGTCGGCTTGTCCCCGGCCAGCGCATCGTCCTCGACCGGCTCGCCGCCGAACTCGGCACGAGCCCCACCCCGGTTCGGGAGGCCCTCGCCCGCCTCATTCAAGAGGGCCTGATTGTCGCCGGTGCAAACGGCCGGCTCCAGGTTATTGACCTCACCCCAGAGTACGTGCTCGATACGTTTGCGGTCCGGGCCGCCCTGGAGGGTCTCGCCGCCGAGCTGGCCGCAGACCGCATGGATGAGCGGCTCCTGTGCCGCCTCCAGCAGGTTATTGACGAGGCTACGGCCGCCCTGGCCGACGGCCGCTACGAGGTCTACGCCCAGGCCGACGATTTCCTGCACCGGTCGGTTGCCGAGGCCGCCGGAAACCGGGTTCTGAGCCGCAATCTGACTATGCTCCGGGTCCACGTTGGCTTCATCCTCGGCTATTCCCACCGCAACATCGGCCACCACCTCCGGGCGTCCCACGCCGAACACCTGCGGATCATGGCCGCCCTGCGCGCCCGGGACCCGGCTGGTGCCCACCGGGCCATGGAGGACCACATCCGGGCGGCCGGACAGCGTATCGCCGAGCTCATCGATTTTACCGGCCGAATCTCCCGCACCAAGGAGGGTTGATGCAGCACAAGTTCCTGGTTCACAAAAAGGGCGACCACGTGGGGGTAGCGGTGGCGGAGATCGCCGCCGGCGAAACGGTGACCGGGGTCTTCATGGATGACGGGACGACCATTCAGGTTCGGGCCAACCATGCGGTCCCTTTCGGCCATAAGATTGCCATCCAGTCCGTGGAGCCGGGCGGCACCGTCCTCGAGTACGGCGTGCCCATCGGCCAGGCCCCCAACGGCCTTGCGGTGGGCGACTACGTCCACACCCACAATCTCAAGAGCTTGAGGTGGGCCAGGTCATGAGCGTCGAACTTTTCGGCTACCGGCGTCCCGACGGTCAGGTCGGCATCCGCAACCACGTCATCATCCTGCCCGTTGACGACATTTCCAATGCCGCCGCCGAGGGGGTGGCCCGGCTTATTCCCGGCGCCATTGCCCTGCCCCACCATTACGGCCGGCTCCAGTACGGCGCCGACCTGGAGCTCACCTTCCGGACCCTCATCGGCACCGGGGCAAACCCCAACGTGGCGGCCGCCGTGGTCATCTGCATCGAGCCGAACTGGGCCCGCAAGGTCGCCGACGGCATCGCCCGGACCGGCAAGCCCGTGGCCTGGTTCGCCATCGAGGGCCACGGCGACCTGGACACCATTGCCCGGGCGGCCCGCCAGGCCAAGGAATTTGTCCAGTGGGCCTCGGAGCTCCGGCGGGAGCCGATTTCGGTTTCGGACCTGCTGGTGGCCATCAAGTGCGGCGAATCCGACACCACGACCGGCCTGGGTTCGTGTCCGACCGTGGGCTGGGTTGTCGACCGGCTGGTCGAGATGGGCGCCCGGGTAATCTTCGGGGAGACGTCGGAGCTGACCGGCGGCGAGCACCTCATCGCCGACCGGATGGCAACCCCCGAGCTCCGGGAGAAGTTTTTGCGGGTCTACCGGGACTACGTCGACGAAATCGAGCGGCAGGGCGTCGACCTGCTCGGCTCCCAGCCGACCCAGGGGAACATTGCCGGCGGCCTCTCGACCATTGAAGAGAAGGCGCTGGGCAACATCGAGAAGACCGGCACCAAGCCGATCGTTGGGGTGCTTGGGCCGGCCGAGGCCCCGCCGCCCGACCCCGGCCTCTATTTCATGGACACGTCCTCGGCGGCCGCCGAGTGCCTCACCCTCCAGGCCGCGGCCGGGGCCGTGGTCCACTTCTTCCCGACGGGGCAGGGCAACGTCGTCGGCCATCCGATTATGCCGGTGCTGAAAATTACGGCGAACCCGAACACGGCCCGAACGATGAGCGAGCACATCGACCTGGACGTGAGCGGCCTGCTCACCCTGGAGCTCACCCTGCCCCAGGCCGGCCAGGAGCTCCTTAACCTGCTTTACCGGACGGTTAACGGCCGGCTCACCGCCGCCGAAGCCCTCGGCCACCGGGAGTTCGTGCTGACCAAGCTCTACCGGAGCGCCTAGCCAGGAAGACCCATGGTTATTCCCGAGCCGGCCTTCTACGAAGCGGTCGAAAGGGCCGCGGCCGAAACCTACGTTAAAGCCCTTATCGACGTCCCGGCCGACGTCCGGGCCGCCCTGGATTCGGCCCGCCGGCGGGAAACCCACCCCATCGGCACCCGGGTTCTCGAGCTGGTCGCCCTGAACATCCGGGTCGCCGACGAGCGCCGCATTCTGGTCTGCCAGGACACCGGCACCCCCGTCTACTGGGTCTTTATCGGCTCGGGGCTCGCCGTGGACGGGGTCCGGCTCGAGAGCGCCATTCGCCGGGGCGTCGAGGCGGCCACCCGCGACCACTCCCTCCGCTCAAGCATCTGCCACCCCCTCAGCCGGGAAAACCCCCAGACCAACACCGGCTACCGGGTCCCGGTCGTCCACTTCGAGTTCGTGGCCGGGGTCGAATACCTGGACCTGGTGATGCTTCCCAAGGGGTCGGGGTCGGAGAACCAGAGCTTTTTGAAGATGCTGAGCCCGGCCGACGGGGTGGCCGGAATTAAAAAATTTATCCTCGAATCGGTCGTGGAGGCGGGGCCGAAGGGCTGTCCGCCCTACATCGTTGGGGTTGGGCTGGGCGGCTCAGCCGACCTGTGCATGGTGCTGGCCAAGCGGGCGCTCCTGCGGCCCATCGGCAGCCGGAATCCGGACCCGGCCGTCGCCGCCCTGGAGACCGAACTGCTGGGGGCGATAAACCGGCTGGGAATCGGGCCGCAGGGCCTGGGCGGGGTGGTGACGGCCCTGGCCGTCCACATCGAGCACGCATACACCCACATCTCCCAGAGCCCGGTGGCGGTCAATATCCAGTGCTGGCGGGGTCTGCGGGCGGCGGCCCGGGTCCACCCCGACGGCCGAACGGAGGTGCTGGACCGGTGGCAGCCACCTGGCGGCTGACGACACCCCTGACCGAGGCCGAAGTCCGACGGCTCCGGGCCGGCGACCTGGTCTTCCTCGACGGCCGGGTCATTGGCGTCCGGGACGCCACCCTCATCCGCATCTTTGACCACGGCGTCGAGCCCCCGGTCGACCTTGCCGGGGCGGCCGTGCTCCACACCGCCCCGAACGTCCGGCGCGAGGGCGACCGGTATATTCCCCTCTCGGTCGGCACGACCACCAGCGCCCGGATGGACCGGTTCACCCGGGGCCTCCTGGAGCGCTACGGCGTCCGGGCCATCATCGGCAAGGGCGGCCTTTACCTGCCGGAAAGCCTGGAGGCCCTTCGGGCGTTCGGCGGTTGCTATCTTGCCATTGTCGGCGGGGCGGCCGCCTGGCAGACCCTTCACACCGAGGCCATCGAGGCCGTTTACTGGGAGGACCTGATGCCCGAGGCCCTCTGGGTCTTTCGGGTTAAGGAGCTGGGACCGCTCTTCGTGGCCATCGACAGCCACGGCGAGAGCCTCTACGCTGAGGTCGGGGCCGAAGCCCGGGCCCGGCTCGGGCAGATTCTCGCCGACACGGGATGATGGCAGGCCTTGAGACCTTATCGGCCGATATTCTGATCCTCGGCGGGGGCGGAGCCGGGACGCTGGCGGCCCTCCACGCCAGCGACCGGCCCGGCCTGAAGGTTGTGGTCGCCGTCAAGGGCCTGCTGGGCAAGAGCGGGTGCACCCGCATGGTCCAGGGCGGCTACAACGCCGTCCTGCACCCCGACGACTCCATCGACCGGCACTTCCTCGATACCCTCCGGGGCGGAGCTTTTATCAACGACCAGGAGCTCGTCTGGATTTTAGTTAACCGGGCCCCGCAGATGGTCGCCGAGCTCGAGAACCGCTACGGCTGCTTCTTCGACCGGAACCCCGACGGCACCATCCACCAGAAGCCCTTCGGCGGCCAGACCTTCGACCGGACCGTCCACCGGGGCGACCTGACCGGCATCGAGGTCATGGAGCGGCTCCGCACGGCCCTGCTGGCCCGGGATTCGGTCCTGATTCTCGAAGAGCACCGGGCCGTCGGCCTCCTCCGGGACCGCGGTGGGGGCCGGGTCTGCGGGGCGGTTTTGCTCGACATCCGGCGGGGCACGTTTGTGGTTGTCCGGGCCCGGGCGACCCTGCTGGCCACCGGCGGCGGCCCGACCATGTACCGGATGGCGACCCCGTCCCGGGAGAAGAGCCTGGACGGGGTCGTCCTGGCCTGGCAAGCCGGGGCCCTGCTGATGGATATGGAGATGGTCCAGTTCCACCCGACGGCCCTGGTGGTTCCGGGCTCGGAGCTTAATGGGGCCGTCCTGGAGGAGGGCCTGCGGGGGGCCGGGGCCTATCTGCTCAATAACCTCGGCGAGCGGTTTATGGCCCGCTACGACCCGGACCGGATGGAGCGGTCGACCCGGGACATCGTCTCCCGGGCCTGCTATCTGGAGATTGCGGCCGGCCGGGGAACCCCCGGCGGCGGGGTCTGGCTCGATATCAGCCACCTGGGCCGGGCCAGAGTTGAGGCCCTGTTCCCGGGAATGGTCGAGCGGACCCGGGCCGCCGGCTTCGACCTGGCCGCCGGCCCGGTCGAGGTCTGCCCGGCCGCTCACTTCATCATGGGCGGGGTCGTCATCGACGAAGGGTGTCATACGACCATTCCCGGCCTCTACGCCGCCGGGGAGGATGCGGCCGGGGTTCAGGGGGCAAACCGGCTTGGGGGCAACGGGGTGGCCGAGTCGACGGTTTTCGGGGCCCTGGCCGGGGACGTCATGGCCGAGGAGGTGGTCGGGACGCCCCTTCTTGAGCCCGACCCGGACGAGGTCCGGGCCCACATTGAGACAGCCACCGCCCCCCTGCGGCGGGAGTCCGGCGAGGACGTTTACGGCCTCCTTGACCGGCTCCGGGAGCTGATGTGGGCAAAGGTTGGGGTGGTTCGCAGCCGGTCGGGCCTTGAATCAGCCCTGGCCGAGCTGGCCGAGCTCAAAGAGCGGGCCGACCGGGTGAAGGTGCAAGACCCCGCCCCGGCCTTCAACCCCGAGTGGCAGCAGGCCCTGAACCTCCGGAGCCTGGTGGCCGCCTCCGAGCTGGTCGCGGCCAGCGCCCTCTTTCGGACCGAAAGCCGGGGCGCCCACTACCGGGCGGACTTTCCCGCCCAGGATGACGAAAACTGGCTGTGCAACGTGACGGTAGTCCGGGCCGGGGACGGCTTTCGATTAGGAAAGCGGCCGGCCCGGCTCACCCGCATCAACCCGCTGGTCGGGGAAAGGCGGTCATGAATGGGGCCGAGCGAACGGTCCGGGTCGCCCGGACCGGGCCGGACGGGCCACGTTATTTTCAGACCTTTCGGGTTCCCTGCGGCCCGCGGACGACGGTTCTGGATGCCCTGCTTTACATCCACCGGCACCTGGACCGAACCCTGGCCTTTCGGTACGCCTGCCGCCAGGCCATGTGCGGAACCTGCGGGGTTCGGGTCAACGGGGTCGAGCGGCTCGCCTGTTACACCCTGCTCGGGGCGGTGCCGGGCCGGGTCGTCACCGTCGAACCCCTCCGGCACCTGCCGGTTATTCGGGACCTGGCGGTCGACTTCGGGCCGTTCTTCCGGGCCTGGGAGGCCATCCGGCCGGCATTCGTCCCGGCCGATAACAGCCGGGCCGAGCCCGCCCGGATTCCGCCCGACGACCCGGACCGCCAGCTGATCGACCGGCACCGGGAGTGCATCTCGTGCGGGTTGTGCTACTCGGCCTGCGACGTGGTCGGGACCCGACCCGGCTTCCCGGGTCCGGCGGCCCTCAACCACGCCCTCTGCCTGGTTCTCGACCGGCGGGACGGGGCCAGCCCGGACCGCCTCAGGGCTGTCGACGGGCCGCAGGGATGCTGGGCCTGCCACGGCCTCCTGACCTGTTCGAACGTCTGCCCCAAGGGGCTCGACCCCTCGGGAGCCATCGAAGACCTCAAGCGGCTCATTGCCTTCGGGAGGCGGCATGACGTTGCGGTTTGAGGTCCGCCGTTCGGCCTATCCGCTGAGCTGGCCGCGGCTCCACCGGGCGGGGGTCTGGGCCCGGCGGCTCCAGCGGGTCAGCGGCCTGGCCCTCGCGGCCTTTGCCGTCTGGCACGTCTTTCAGGTTGTCGGGGCCGCCCACGACCGGACCCGGCTGGCGGCCATGATTTCGACCCTTTACCATCCGGCCTTCATCGGCCTGGTGTTTGCCGCCCTCGGGTTCCACACCCTCAACGGCCTCAGGACGATATTCCTTGACCTGGGCCTGATGTCAGGCCGGCGGCAGGCCGGGGCGATCCTTTTTGCGGCCCTGGGGACGGTCCTGCTGGCGGCCGCGGCCGTGGTCTGGAGGTTGCGGTGATGGGCGAAGCGGCCTGGTGGGTGCTTCAGCGGGCAACGGGAGTGCTGCTGGTCCTGCCGGTGGGGATTCACCTCTTTGCGCAGGCCACCGGGGCGGTGGACCTGACAGTCCGGTTCGTGAGCGACCTGGCCCTGCTGGTGCTGGTCGTTCTTCACAGCCTGCCCGGCCTGCGGACGGTGGTCCACGACTACGTGCCGGACGGTCGGCTCCGGGTCCTGGCGGAGCGTCTGCTCCTCCTCGGGGGTGCGGCCCTCATCGGCTACGGGGCCTGGGGCCTCTGGAAATTTTTCACGTAAGGAGGGAGGGCGATGCGAAAGGCCAACCTGGCAGTTGCAGTTTTTATGGCGGTGGCAGTTCTCGGGGCGGGCTGCGCCCCGGCGGGGGCGCCCGCTCCGGCCGGTCCGACCCCCGGGGCGATTAAGGCCCCTTCGAAGGTGACCATCGCCTACCAGCCGGGTCTCGGCTACGCCCAGCTCATCATCATGAAGCGGCAGCAGGTTCTCGAGAAAAAGTTCCCGAATACGACCTTTGAGTGGAAGATTCTGGCGGCCGGGGCCCCGATTCGGGACGGGATGATCGCCGGGCAGATTCAGGTGGGGGCCGGGGGAACCGGGCCGTTTCTGGTCGGCTGGGACCGGGGCGTCGGCTGGCGGATTCTGTCGTCCCTGAACCAGATGGACCTCTGGCTCATGGCCGTGGACCCGAATATCCGGAGCCTCAAAGATATTAAGCCCGGCATGCAGGTCGGCCTGCCCGCCCCGGATTCCATTCAGGCGGTAGTTCTCCGCCGGGCCGCCCAGCAACAGCTCGGCAATCCCACCGCCCTGGACCAGAACCTGGTTGCCATCGCCCACCCGGCCGGCGTTCAGGCCCTGCTCGGCGGCCAGCTGGCCGCCCACCTGACGTCGCCGCCCTTCCAGTTTCAGGAGAAGGACGCCGGGGCCAGGGTCATCCTGCGGAGCTTCGACGTCTTCGGGCCCCACACCTTCAACAGCGTCTGGGTGATGGAAAGCTTCTACAACGAGTACCCGGATTTTAACAAAGCACTCTATGAGGCCATCGCCGACGCCACCCGCCTTATCAAGGAGAAGCCGGATGAGGCGGCCCGGATTGTCGCCGAGGAGGAGCAGGGCCAGGTCTCACCGCAGACTTACCGCGACTGGCTGACCCGGGAGGGGATGGTTTACGACACCGTGCCCCGGGGCTTTTTGAAGTTTGCCGCCTTTATGAAAGAGATCGGCATGATCTCGAAGGTGCCGTCGTCAATCAAGGAGCTTACGGTGCCTTTGCTCGGGAATTCCGGGGACTGACTTTTCTGGGGGGTGCCCGTGAAACCGGTTGTCGCTGTCGATAACGTCCAGATTACATACGTCGACCCCGCTGGACGCCGTTTCGTCGCCGTCGACGGCGTATCCTTTGAGGTTCAGGCGGGGGAAAAGTTCGTTATTATCGGCCCGTCCGGGTGCGGCAAAACCACCCTCCTCCGGGCCATCGCCGGCTTCGTCGCCCCGAGCCGGGGGACGGTGCTGGTCGACGGTGAGCCGGTCCGGGAACCCGGCCCCGACCGGGCCGTCGTCTTCCAGGACTTCGACCAGCTCTTCCCCTGGCGAACCGTCCTGGACAACGTGGTCTACGCCCTGGCCGTCACGGGCAGGGCCCGGGGCCGGGCGGCCGTGGACCGGGCCCGGAGTTTCCTGCGGCTGGTGGGAATCGAGGCGGCGGCCGACAAGTACCCCCACCAGCTCTCCGGGGGCATGAAGCAGCGGGCCGCCATCGCCCGGGCCCTGGCCATCGAGCCGAAGATCCTGCTAATGGACGAGCCCTTCGGGGCCCTCGACGCCATCACCCGGACCCAGCTCCAGCACGAGCTCAACCGCATCTGGCGGGAAACCGGCGTCACCATCATCCTGGTGACCCACTCGATTCAGGAGGCCGCCTACCTGGGCCACCGGGTCCTGGTCATGAGCACGAACCCGGGCCGGGTCCAGGCCATCGTCCGGACCGACCACGTCGAGGACATGGACGGCGAGGCCTTCGCCGACGCAACCCGCCGGCTCCGGCACCTTCTCGGCGGCGAGGCCCAGGTCCGGCCGGTGCCGGCGGCTGAAGGGGGAGGTAAGCCATGAGGGGCGAACTGGGGCTTGCCCGAATGCGTCCGGCCTCGGTCCCGGGGTTTCTGCGGAACCCCTGGGTCCGGCGCGCTTTGATTCTGGCCGTCCTGATTGCCGCCTGGCAGGCCTACGTTACGGCCGCCCAGGTAAAGCCGCTCCTTTTCCCATCCCCGGCGGCCGTTGCCGAGGCCCTGGCACGGGACCTCGCCAGCTTTTCGATTCCCCGCAGCACCCTGACGACCCTTCAGTTTCTGGTCATCGGGACCGTGGTCGGGGCGGCCCTGGGACTGCTCCTGGCGGCATTTTCGATAACCTCGCCGGTCGGCCACGACCTGCTCGCCATCCTGACCTCGATTTTCAACCCTCTGCCCGGGGTGGCGATCCTGCCCCTGGCAATGATCTGGTTCGGCCTCACCCCCACGGCCATCATCTTCGTGGTGGCATACGCCACCGTCTGGCCCATCGCAATCAGCACCGACATGGGCTTCCGGACGGTGAGCCCGACCCTCCAGATGGTTGCCCGAACCCTCGGCCTCAAGGGCTTCCGGCTGGTCGCCGACGTCCTTTTGCCGGCGGCCCTGCCCCACCTGCTTTCGGGACTTAAAGTTGCCTGGGCCTTCGGCTGGCGCACGGTGGTGGCCGCTGAGCTCGTCTTCGGGGTGGCCGGGGCCCAGGGCGGCCTGGGCTGGTATATCAACACCGCCCGGTACTTCCTCGAGACGCCAAGGGTCTTTGCCGGCCTGGTGGTCATATCCCTGCTGGGCATCGCCGTTGAATACGCCTTCCGGCTGGTCGAGTTCCGGACCATCGAGCGCTGGGGAATGAAAAAAGCCGGCTGATTGTTCCGGGCGGTCCGGCGGGGTTATCCTTTAAAATGTGAGCGGGGCTGATTCTGCCGGCGACATTCGGCCCGGCCCGGTCGTCCTCTTCGGCTCAGGCGAAACCGGCCCGACCGGGCGGCTGGCGTGCGAACGGGTGCTGGCCCGGTACGCCCGGCCGGTCCGGGTGGTGGTCCTGGAAACCCCGGCCGGTTTTCAGCCGAATTCGGCCCTGGTGGCCGGCCGGGTTGCCGACTTCTTCCGCCAGCGGCTCCCAAACTTCGCCCCGGACGTAACCGTCATCCCGGCCCGGCGGCGGGATTCGGAGCTGGGAACGAATAACCCGGCCCTCCTGGCCCCGATCCGGCGGGCCGACGCCCTCTTCCTCGGCCCCGGGAGCCCAACCTACACGGTAAAGCACCTGGCCGCAACCCTCGCCTACCGCGCCCTGGCCGCCCGCCACCGCCAGGGGGCGGCCCTGATCCTGGCCAGCGCCGCCGCCATCGCCTTCGGCACCTACGCCCTGCCCGTTTACGAGATTTACAAGGTTGGGGACGACCCCCACTGGCAGTCCGGCCTGGACTTTTTCGGCCTGTACGGGTTGCGGCTCGTCGTCGTGCCCCACTGGAACAACCGGGAAGGGGGCGAGGAGCTGGATACGAGCCGCTGCTTCATGGGCCAGGAGCGCTGGGCCCGCCTCGAGGCCCTTTTGCCCCCCGGCCTGACGGTGCTGGGCATCGAAGAGCAAACCGCGGCCCTGCTAGATTTCGAACGGGCGACCGTGGAGGTCGTCGGCCGCGGAGCCGTCATCATCCGGCGCGACCGGGAAGAGACAACTTTCGGCCCGGGCGAGACCTTCGCGCTCGACCGGCTCGGCCGGTGGGAGATTCCCCCGGCGAGCTGGCTGCCGATGCCCGAAGGGATTCCCGAGCCGCCCGAGCCGGAACTTCCGGCCGAGGTGGTGCGGCTGGTCTGGGAGCGGGAGGCCGCCCGCCGGGCGGCCGACTGGGCCCGGGCCGACGCCCTCCGGGCCGAGCTCAACCGCCTCGGCTACGAGATCCAGGATACCCGGGAGGGTCCCCGCTGGCGGCCGACCGGCCAGCGGCAGGCCCCCTTTCGGCCGGTTCCCGCCCCCGAAACCCTGCCCGGCAGCTGACGGCAGGACCCGCTTGACAGCAGGATGCTACTGGAATAAGATTAGCTAGCACTTCGTTCGGAGGAGGGGCAAAATGGTTCAGGTTCAGCTTGAAAAAGAAAAGTGGGATATCTTTAACTTTGCCAACAAACAACGGCTTCTCGACACGGTTAAGGCCGAGTTCGAAACCTTCTACGGCCTCTGCTCGGTCCCGGAGTACTGGGAGAACCCGACCGCCTCGGGCCACTGGCAGGTCCGGGACCTCGTCGGCCACATGGTCGACGTCATCGAGGGCTACCTGGAGCGGTTTGACCTCGCCCGCCGGGGTCAGGAGGCGCCGCCCCCGTACGGCCTCAAGGTGATGGCCAGCCGGCTGGACGAGCGCGCCCGGTCCTTCCGGAGAACCCCCCGGGAAGAGCTCCTCGCCCGCTTCAAACGGGACTACGACACCCTGATGTCCATCTTTGAGGGGCTGGGCCAGGCCGACTGGGCCGGCCTCATGGTCTCCCACCCCTACATGGGGCCGGTCCCGGCCTGCTGCTACCCGATCTTCCAGATAATGGATTACAGCGTCCACAAGTGGGACATCCGGGAGAAGCTTGGGGTGCCCCACGGCCTTTCGCCCGATGCGGCCGACTTCCTCGTGCCCTGGATGTTTGTCCTCTGGCAGGGGACGACCGACCTCGACCGGGTCGGGGACGAACCGATTCGGGTCGGGTTCCGGGTATCCGGGCGCAACGGCGGAACCTGGCGGGTAGAGGTCGACCGTGAGGGCTACAAATACGAGCCGGGGCCTGTTGACGACCTGCCGGCCGTCTTTGAGTTCGACCCGGCCAGCCTGGTGCTGACGGCCTTCGGGCGGATTCGGGCCGGCACCGCCTACGGCGACCAGGCCATGGCCCAGCGCTACCGGGAACTTTTCTTCTCAATCTGACGGGGAGGCTGTGCCGATGGAGGCGCCGGTTCCGGTTCAGGGCGTCCACCACATCACCCTGGTCGGCTCAAACCGCCAGGCCATCATCGACTTCTGGCAGGGCGTGCTCGGGATGCGGCTCGTCCTTGAGCAGCCGAATCTCGACGTGCCCGAGGAAACCCACCTCTTCTTTGACCCCGGCGACGGCCGGCTCATAACCTTCTTCGTCCGGGAAGGCCGGGAAAACGACCCGACCCCGGTCCCTGAAGTTGTCGGCAACGTCCACCACATCGCCTTTGCCGTCTCCCGGGAAGTCTTTGACCGGGCGGCCGAGCGCCTTAACGCCCTCGGCTACCCGAACACCGGCCGGATCGACCGGGGCTTTATGGACTCCCTCTATTTCCGGGACCCCAACGGCTTCCGGATTGAGCTCTCGGTCTACAAGTTCACCCCGCCGCCGGGGCGGACGACGGCCGAGGTCCTAGCCGAAGCCCACCGGGTCCGGCTCGAGGAGGGGGCGCCGGCCATCGCCGAGCGGCACCTTCAGGTCGCCGTCGAACGGCTGAAGCTGCGTTAGTAAATTTAAACCTGTCCGGAGGGAAAACCCATGGCCGGCAAGCGGCGGAGCCTGCGCTCCGACATTGCCTGGAGCGCACCCGACCGGATCGTGGTCCGGGGCTACGACCTGGCCGCCGACCTTATCGGCCGGGTCAACCTGGGCGACATGGCATTTCTCGAACTTATGGGCCGGCTGCCGACGCCCCAGGAATCGGCCGTCTTTAACGCGATGCTCGTCGCCCTGGTCGAGCACGGCCTCACGCCGAGCGCCCTGGCCGCCCGCCTCACTTACCTGGGGGCGCCCGAGGCCCTGCAGGGGGCGGTCGCGGCGGGGCTTCTCGGCCTCGGCACCGTCTTTGTCGGGAGCCTCGAGGGGGCGGCCCGGATGCTCCAGGAAGCCCTGCGGGACGCCCCGGCCGACGCCGACCTGAAAGCGATTGCCGCCCGGGTCGTCGCCGACTTCGCCGCCCGTCGGGAGGTGATCCCCGGCATTGGGCATCCCATCCACAAGCCCATCGACCCCCGCACCCCCCGGCTCTTTGCCGTTGCCGCCGAAAACGGCTTTTCAGGCCGCTACGTCGAGCTTATCCAGCTGATTGCGGCCGAGGCCGAGGGGCGCTTTAACCGGAGCCTGCCGGTGAACGCCACCGGGGCCATCGGGGCGATTGCCAGCGAGATGGGCATCCCCTGGCAGGTCTGCCGGGGCCTCGGGGTGATGGCCCGGGCCGTCGGCCTGGTCGGCCACATCCTCGAGGAGATGCGCCAGCCGATGGCCGAGGAAATCTGGTTCCGGGTCGAGGAAGAGGCCACCGCCCACCTGCGGGATGCGGCCGGGCCGGCCCGGGGAGGCTAGCCGCCCGGCACCCGGTAAATGGCGACCGCCCCCTGCCGGTAGACGATTTCCAGGAGGCCCTGGGCGGCCATCCGGTCGAACTTCGCCAGGCCGGCCGGGTCGTAGTAGGCCCGCTCAAGCCCGCCCACAATGATATACCTGACCCGGTACCTGCCCAGGAGCCGAAGGGCCTGGGCCGGGTCGAGGGTGTTGTAAATCGTTGTCACCTCCTGAATCCGGCGCTCGACCAGGGGCTCGGTGTAGATGGCCCGCTGCTGGCGCTCATGCCAGTTCCAGCCGACAACCGCCGGCAGGCCGGTATAGACCGCAAACCTGGACCCCCACCGGTATTCGGGGGCGTGGCCTTCCAGGATCACCGGCGACCCCCGGACGTTATCCAGAAGCCAGTCGATGGCAAGCCGGTCATCTTTAAGAGCCAGGGGCTGCCGGTCCTGGTAGACGGCCTGTTCCATGAAGGCCCGGCCGTCGAGGGTGAAGCCTTCGGCGCCGGGGAACCGGTCCCGGATTTTGGCGGCGGTGGCCAGAACCGGGTAGCTCAGGACGGCGGCCAGCAGGACCCCCAGAACCGCAACCCAGGCCTGCCGGAGCTCGGGCCTCCAGAGTCGAATGTCCCGGCCGACTTCAGCCAGGCCGACGGCCGCCGCAATCCCCCAGAGGACCCAGACCTGAACGTAGAACTTAAAAACCGTATTCATCCGGCCGATGTCCCCGCGGAGGACCAGGAACTCAACCAGCAGGGTGAGGGCCGCCCCGATACCGGCCAGGGCAAAGACAAACCGCCGGCCGGCGGAGGCCCCGGGCCGGAAGAAATTAACGAGGCTCAGGCCGAGAACCAGGGCGCCGACAAGCTGGGCCCCGGCCCCGGTGAAAAGCAGAAGGGCGGCCAGGGCAAGCCCGGCGTAAAGGAGAAGCCGTTCCAGAAAGTCGGCGTCCGGCCGCAGCACCGGCCAGGCCTCCCAAAGAAGCCACGAGCCGACCACAAAGAGAAAGAAGCCGTGAACGGTCAGGTAATCGTAGAGGCCGGTTCGGGGGCCCCGCCAGAGCTCGAAGGAAGTGTAGGGCACCGCATAATAGGCAAAAAACGGCCCGAAGAGAAGCCGACCCAGAATCAGGACTGCGGCCGTCTGCCAGCCCGCGGCGAGGGCCCAGCTCACGTCAAGGCGGCCGGATCGCCGGTATTCGGCCAGGCCGATGCCCAGGGCGGCCAGCCCGAAATACGTGGGGAAATCCCAGGTGTTTGCCGGCCAGAGGGCTCCCACCCCCAGGCTGAGAAGCCCGACCCTGACCAGCCGCGACCTCAGGTCCTCGGACTTGGGCGGGGCGACGACGGCCGCCGCCGTTGCGGCCAGGGTCCCGAGGGTGAGGGGCAGGGCCAGCAGATGCGGATGCAGGTCGGCGTAAAGAAACGTGAAAAAGGGGAACTCGTTGATGGTATCCGGGATGACCCGGGTCGGGTTCCAGTAAGGCCACTCCGGCCGGAGCACCAGGGGCTGACCGTCGAAGACGACCCGACCCAGGCCGGCCAGAACCCGGAGCAGCGTCCCAAAACCCGGAAGCGTGCTCGGGACGTCACGCCCCAGGCCCGCCAGCGCCCCAACGTAGAGACGCGCCTCGCCCAGGTTTCCGATGACCGCCACAAAGAGGGGACCGAGCAAACCCCAGCCCACCGTCGGCCCGGGGCCGGGCTCGGCGCCGCTTTCGGCCCTGAGGGCTCGGCCCAGGCTGGCCGCCACCCCGAATGCGCCGGCGGCCGTCAGGCCAAACCAGGTCGGAATCGCCAGGTTATAGGCCACCCACGGCACGATGCCCGTCAGCTTGACGAGGACGGCGACCAGGACGAAGCCGAAGTAATAATAGTTAATATATCCGCCGGCAAACCACGGGTCGTAGGGCGGAAAGTAAGGGCTCCGGATTATTGCATTCAGAAACGCAAAGTCCATCGGCTTTTCGCCGCCCATGACCGGATGCCAGAGGTCCGGATTCCCCATCCGGATGAGGAGAAAGGCCCCGAACGCCCCCAGGAAGACAGCTTCCCCGGCCGCCAGCGCCCACCAGCGGCGGCGGATGAAGTCCGCCAGTTCCCGCCGGGTGGCGAGCCCGACGATGACGCCGGCCAGGACCAGGCCGAGGGCCGCCCCGACGACGGCCGGACCGGTAAAGCTGAAGGCCCGGAGGCTGGCCCCAACCCACACCAGCCAGGCCACAGCCAGGAGGCCGAATACCTTGGCCGCGGCCCAGCCGCCGTCGACCAGGCCCCCCAGCCCGAGTCGGACCACCGGGAAGGCCGCCAGGCCGAGGATTTCCACGGCGAGCAGCCAGACCAGCACGGCCAGCGCCTGGCTCGTGTTCACCGGACTTGCGCGCTGGAAGGCCTCGGCCCAGGTAAAGGCCTGCTCGTAGACCGGCAGGTCTTCCGGCCGGAGCATCAGGCCGGTGGGGGCCCGGCTCACCTCCAGGGCCGTCACCCGGCGGACGGAGTCCCAGTCGACGGCGCCGAGGATCTGTTCGGCCCGGGCCCGGGAGTAGGCCGGGGTCTTTTTAAAGATATCCACCTGCGGGTGGTCGTACACCGTAAAGGCCTCCTCGGCCCCCTGGTCGTTGACGGACAGGCCGAAGAGCCCCGGAAACGAGTTGAAGGTCCTGACCCGCTCGAAGCCGAGCTCACCGCTGAAAAGGGCCTGGTAGTAGCGGACGGTCATCGGGTAGCGCGTGGGCAGGCGGGGAATGGACCCGTACAGGCGGTTGCTGCTCAGGATAATGTAGTCGACCCGGTCGAGCTTATCCAGGAGGCCCGAACCCGGCTGGTTCGGGTAGCCGTAAAGCTTTTCGGGGGTATCGTCGTTATAAAGGGGAAGCTCAACCCCCCGGTAAAGTTCGGCCGGGTTTCGGCCGTCGATGGGCAGCGGGAGCGGGTCGTCCCAGTGCTCATAACCGAGGACCGAGCCCGGCGGGATGTTCGCGTAAATCCAGCGGGAAGCCTCAATCCGGGAGTGGGGCTGACGGTAAATCTGGGTGAAGGCCAGAGCCCAGAGAACGGTGGCCCCAACAACCGCCAGCGCCAGACCCGCAGCAAGGGTCGCTCCGGCCCGCCCAAAACGCCGGGCAGCCTCCCAGGTCCGGACCAGCAGGTAGGCGGCGAGCATAACGAGGCACGGGTAGATGGGGAAGAAATAGCGCATCGTGAGCACAAAGCCGCCGCCCAGGTAGCCGAAGACCAGCAGGACCCAGGCCAGGGGAAGCAGGTGCTCGACCCGGCGGCGGAACACCAGCTCGTATCCGGCCAGGGCAACCCCGGCCCAGGCGGCGAGACCGAGCGGCCAGCCCAGACCCCACTGGACCATGTTGACCCAGGGGAAAACGTAGGGCGTCCGGGCGGCCCACTGGTGGCCGGGCGGGTAGTCGACCTCGCCGGCGATAAGCCGGCCGATCATTTCCATGTCCTGGACCCACTGGGGGTTGAGGCCCAGACCCCGGAAAGCATAGGGCTGGGCCGCCCGAAAAACGAGGAAGGCGACAACCAGGGTCAGGATAAAGCCGGCCGCCGCGCCGGCCAGGGCCGGCCGGCGGGAACCCACGGCTCCGGTCGGCCGGGCCTGAAGGTAGACCTCCCAGCCGGCCAGCCGCCCCGACCAGCCCCAGGGCCCCGGCCCCCCAGCCGGGGGCAGGTTCCGGGCCAGGAGCCAGCGCAGGGCCCAGGCGAGGCCGATTACCCCCGCAAAGAGGCCCAGGTTTATCTTCGTCGCCAGCGCAAGGCCGAAGCTTGTCCCCAGGCCGAGCAGGGCCGGAATCGGCCGGCCGCCGAAGGCCAGGTCAACCGCAAAATAAAGGCCAAGGGTTGTCAGAAAAGTACCGGGGGGATCCACCGTCCAGAAGTGGGCCTGCTGGATGTGCAGGACCGTAAAGGCCAGGAGTCCGGCGGTGAGCAGGCCGACTGCCGGCCCGTAGAGGCGGCGGCCGATGAGAAAGGCCAGAACAATAGTGGCCAGGTCTGCCAGGGCGGAGAGGGCCCGGCCGACCAGAAAGATCCGGTCGTAGCCGCCCATATCGAAGAGCTTTTCGGCGACGAATTTGGTCAAAAACAGGGGAAACGTCCCGTAGACGTAGGTGCCGAAGTTCCGGTTGTAAGGGTTGAGGGGCGAAGCGGCGGTATCAAAGTACTCCCCCAGGCTCCGGGGCCAGTCCAGGGCGGTGGCGACCATGGTGATGAACCGCTCGTCGGGGTGCAGGTGGGTGTTCTGGTCCCAGTTTAGCCCCTGAAAACGCAGGACGGCCGCGGCCGCCAGGATAACCAGCAGGATGGGGCCGGTCGCCGCCCGGCCGGCGAGGGGTCCGAATTTCATCGCTAAAAAGTTAGCACAACCGCCGGGCCCGGTATGGCCAGCTTTACCGACCGTCGTACCTTGCGGGCCCCTTCTTGAGCACGGTAAAGTTTCCCAAGACAGTTCTGGCGAAGACCAGCGGTGACGAAGCGGACCGGGCTCTGGGTCCTGGCCGCGGCGGTGACCGCGGCCGTTTTGGGGAGCAGGACTGCCGGCGCCGACCCGGCCCGGCTGGTCCTGGCCTATTACTACGTCTGGTACGACGAAGACTTCTGGGCCTCGGGCCGGACGGCCGACGTCCCGGCCGTCCCGTATAATTCGGACGACCCGGCCGCCATCGAACGGCACATCCGCCAGGCCCGGGACGCCGGCGTCGACGGCTTTATCCTCGCCTGGTACGGGCCGGGCGACCGGACTGACCGGAACGCCGGCCTGGCCCTCGACGCGGCCGCCCGGTTGGGCTTCAAAATCGCCCTGGGCGTCGAGACCGACGGCCCGTTGCTCCAGAATGACCCCGGCCGGGTCGCCTGGGCCCTGACCGCGGCCGGGAGCCGGCTCGCCCACCCGGGTTATCTGAGATATGACGGCCGGCCGGTGGTCTTTTTCTGGCGGGTGAGGGCCCTGCCCGTCGAAACCTGGGCGCAGATTCGGGCGGCGGTTGACCCCGGCCGGACTCAGTTGTGGGTGGCCGAAGGCGACGACTTCGGCTACCTGCGGGTCTTTGACGCCCAGCACGGCTATTCCATTGCCTGGGCCGCCGACCCCGGACAGGTTTTGCAGAACTGGCTTCGCAGGTTTCGGGCCGCGGTCCCGCCCGGGCAGGCCCGGATTTTTGCGGCCACCGTCATGCCCGGCTACGATGATAGCCGCCTCGGCCGGCCCGACGGGTTTGTTCGGGACCGGGAAAACGGGGCCTACTACCGCCGGAGCTGGGAGGCCGCCCTGGCCGCCGGCTCCGACTGGGTGGTCATAACGTCGTTCAACGAGTGGGCCGAGGGGTCGCAGATCGAGCCGGCCAGGTCCTACGGCAATCTTTACCTGGACATCACCCGACAGTACACGGCCCGGTTTCGGGGCGCGGCGGCGCCTGTCGGTGCGGTCGGCCCTGCCGGCCCCGACTGGCCCATCCCTGGGGGCCACTTTTACACCCAGGCCGGCGGCGGACGGGGCGGATTCGGGGTTACCGATGCCGATGGGGTTCTATTCTGGACGTATTTCCAGCGCTTCGGCGGACCCCAGGCGGTGGGCTACCCCATCAGCCGCCGGTTTGTCTGGGACGGGTTTGTGGTCCAGGCCTTTCAGCGGGTGATTTTCCAGTGGCGGCCTGACTGCGGCTGCGTCATGTTCGTCAACGTGTTCGACCGGCTTCACGACGCCGGGGCCGACGGTTGGCTCGCGACCGTCCGCAGCGTCCCGCCCCCGGCGGCCTGGGATGAGACCGGCAAAGACTGGGAAGCTATCAGCCGGGACCGGCTCGCCGTCCTCAATGGGCGGCCGGCCATCCGGGCCGCCTATTTTGCGGCCCCCTTCGACCCAATTCAGGCCAACGGCCTGCCCACCACCCCGGTAGTCGATATGGGCAACCACTACGTCCTGCGGACCCAGCGGGTTGTCTTCCAGGAATGGAAAGAAGACGTGCCCTGGGCCCGGGCCGGGCAGGTAACCGTCGCCCTCGGGGGCGAGATTGCCAAAGAGCTCGGCCTCATTCCGGCGGCGGCCGCCGAGCCGGAGCCGGCCAACTGAGCACCCAGCGGCCACGGCGCCCGGTCCGATGGCTACTTGACCGGCCTTCAAGGTCTGGGTTATGCTTGGGCTGAAGACCCAAGGAGGGGAAGGGGATAATCGGTTATGGCTTCGGCTAAGCCCAGAACGGTCGGCGAACTCCGTCGGAGCGGGTACAGGGTAATCTCCGTCAAAGAAGAGCTGCGAAAGAACCTTATTGAGAAGGTCCGCCGGGGCGAGGAGCTCTTCCCCGGCATTATCGGTTTTGAGGACACCGTTATCCCTCAGATCGAGAACGCCATTCTCTCCGGGCAGGACATCATCCTCCTGGGCGAGCGGGGTCAGGCGAAGACCCGCCTTATCCGGTCGCTGGTCAACCTGCTTGACCCGGAGATCCCGATAATCGCCGGCTGTGAGATAAATGACAACCCCTACGCGCCCATCTGCAAGCGGTGCCGGGACCTGGTGGCCGAGTTCGGCGACGACGTCGAGGTCGACTGGCTGCCGCGGGAGGCCCGCTACGCCGAAAAGCTGGCCACCCCGGATGTGACCATCGCCGACCTCATCGGCGAAGTCGACCCCATCCGGGTTGCCGAGGGGCGCTACCTGGCCGACGAGCTTACCATCCATTACGGCCTCATCCCGAGGGTAAACCGGGGAATCTTCGCCATTAACGAGCTTCCGGACCTGGCCGAACGGATTCAGGTCGGCCTTTTTAATATCATGGAGGAACGGGATGTCCAGATTCGGGGCTACCGGATCCGGCTGCCCCTGGACGTCTACGTCGTTGCCACCGCAAACCCCGAGGACTACACCAACCGGGGCCGGATCATTACGCCCCTTAAGGACCGCTACGGCTCCCAGATCCGCACCCACTACCCGCGGACCATCGAAGAAGAGATCCGGATCATGGAGCAGGAGCGGACGACCTTTGACGACGGCGGCCTCCAGGTGACGGTTCCCCAGTACATCAAGGAGATCATCGCCGAGGTTTCCGCCCTGGCCCGCAAGAGCCCCGACATCAACCAGCGGTCGGGGGTGAGTGTCCGGGTCTCCATCGCCAACTACGAGAACGTGATCTCCAATGCCCTGCGCCGGGCCATCCGCCTTGGCGAGGAGCACGTGGTTCCCCGGATGAGCGACCTGCCCGCCATCATCGCCTCGACTGCTGGCAAGATCGAGCTTGAGTCCATCGAGGACGGGCGTGAGGAGCAGGTGGTCGAACGCCTCCTGATGAACGCGGTGGCCCGGACCTTTAACCGCTATTTCGAAGTCCAGCAGTTCGAGCCCCTCATCCAGCGCTTCCGGGGCGGCCTGAAGGTCGACGTGGGTGAGCTGATGCCGTCGGCCCACTACGTCAAGCTGATGCGGGAGCTGGACGGCATGCTCGAGGGCGTTGCCCGCCTCGGAGCCTACGACAGCCCGGCGAGCATCGCCAGCGCCGTCGAGTTTATCCTGGAGGGACTCCACGTAAACAAGCGGTTAAACAAAGAGAAGCTGTCGGGTAAGGTGGTTTATCGGTCGTAAGCCTGCGGCCGAGTTCGGGAGGGGGCTTTAGTATGCCTGTCTATCGCTATTCCGAATGGGACGGCACCCAGGACTTTAACCTGGATGCGGATGAGCTTTTAAAGGCGCTTTCGGACGACGTTCTGGCCCACGGCGATATCTCCCAGGCCCTGCGTCAGCTCCTGCGGCGGGGCTTTACCCGGCCGGACGGCACCCGCTTCATGGGCCTCCAGGAGCTGATGCAGCGCATCCGGCAGGCCCGGCAACAGCGGCTCGACCAGTACAACCTGGGGTCGGTTCTGGACGATATCCGCAAAAAGCTGGACCAGGTCGTTCAGACCGAGCGCCAGGGGATCGAGCGCCGGCTTGCCGAGGCCCGGGCACAGTCGCCCCAGGGCGCCGATGACCCCCTGGTCCAGATGCTTGAGAAGGTCGCCCAGCGCAAGCTCGACTTCCTCGACCGGCTCCCCCCCGACCTGGCCGGACAGATCAAGGCCCTGAATGATTACGAATTCATGGACCCTGAGGCCCAGCGGCTCTTCCAGGAGCTCATGCAGATGCTTCAGGGCCAGGTGATGGATTCGTTCTTCCAGAACCTTTACCAGCAGATTCAGAACCTGACCCCGGAAGACCTGGCCCGAATCCGGCAGATGGTCCAGGAGCTCAACCGGATGCTGGAACAGCGGATGCGGGGTCAGGAGCCGGATTTCGACCGCTTCATGCAGCAGTTCGGGGACATGTTCGGCCCGAACCCGCCCCAGACCCTGGACGAGCTCCTCGAGCAGATGCGCCAGCGGATGGCGATGATGCGGTCGCTGCTCGACTCCCTTTCGCCCCAGCAGCGCCAGGCCCTGCAGGAGCTCCTGGAATCGGTCCTCAAGGACGAGGCCCTCCGGCAGGAGCTTGCGGCCCTGGCCGCAAACCTGGAATACCTGATGCCCACCGACGACCTGCGCAACCGCTACCCGTTCCGGGGCGACGAGCCCCTCAGCCTGCAGGAAGCGATGCGCCTGATGGAGGAGCTTCAGGCCCTCGACCAGCTGGAACAGCAGCTGCGGGCCGCCGAACAGGGTCGGGGTCTTGACGACATCGATGCCGAGCGGCTTCAGCAGCTGCTGGGCGAGGAGGCCCGCCGGATGCTTGAGGCCCTCCGCCAGATGGCCCGCCTGCTCGAAGAGGCCGGCTACATCCGGTCCCGGGGCAACCGCTGGGAGCTCACCCCCCGGGCCATGCGCAAAATCGGCCAGAAGGCCCTCCACGACATCTTCAACCAGATTAAAAAGGACCGCTTCGGCAAGCACGAAACCGCCTACCGCGGGCCGGGCAACGAGCGGGCCGAGGAGACCAAGCCCTACGAGTTCGGCGACCCCTTCGACCTCCACCTGGAACGGACCCTGATGAACAGCCTGACCCGGGAAGGACCCCGGGTTCCGGTCAGGCTGTCGCCGAACGACTTTGAGGTCTACCAGACCCGGCACACCAGCCTGACGGCAACCGTGATGATGCTCGACCTGAGCTGGTCGATGGGGCTCAGGGGAAACTTCTTTGCGGCGAAGAAGGTGGCCCTGGCCCTGAGCCAGCTCATCAAGACTCAGTTCCCGAGGGATGTCCTGTATATCGTTGGGTTCTCCAGGTATGCCCGGGAAATGACCGAGCAGGAGCTTGCCGAAGCCACCGTCGACGAGTACTCCTACGGGACCAATATTCAGCACGCCTTCATGCTCGCCCAGCGGCTGCTGGCCAAGCATAACACGGCCAACAAGCAGATAATAATGGTCACCGACGGCGAGCCGACGTCCCACATCGAGGGCGGCCGGGCCTTCTTTGCCTACCCGCCAACCCTCCGCACCCTCCAGCTCACCCTTCAGGAGGCCCGCAACTGCACCCGGCAGGGGATCATCATCAACACATTTATGCTGGACCGCAGTTTCTACATGATGGAGTTCGTCGACCAGCTCGCCCGGATAAATAAGGGGCGGGTCTTTTACACAACCCCGGAACGGCTCGGCCAGTACATCCTGGTGGACTACCTGGCCAACAAGCGCCGCCGGATCGCCTAGCCGAAGCTGAGACCCAGGGCGCCCTGAAGGTAGAAGCGGACCGCGGCCAGAACGACAAGCTCGGCCAGGGCCGCGGCCAGGGCGATGCTCAGGGCCGGGAAGGCCTCGGCCCAGTCATCAAAGCGGCGGGCGAGGCCCAAAAGATTGAGGCCGACGACCAGATTAAATAGTCCGAGCAGGACCCAGACGCCCCCAACCCCGACCAGGGCGACCGGATAGAGCATCAGGGCCAGGCCCGAGACGGTCGCCCCGAAGAGGGCCGCTTCCAGGATGCCGATGGGAATCAGGTCGGCCCAGGCCACGGCCGGGCCCGCCTCAGGCTTCCGCCAGAGGGTTCCCCCAACGACCGGGGCAAAGACGGTTCCGATGCTCACCCCGGCCAGGAGGCCGGTCCCGAGGCGCAGGTAATTTGACGGCGGGTACGGGTGGGGCAGGCCGAGGTCGGCCAGGAAGGCGTTCAGCCCGTCCAGAGCCATCAAGATAAAGAACACCATCATCAGGGCGACCATCCCCAGGGGCGGAAGGCCCGCCTGCCTGAGCCCCCGGCGCGCCCCCAGCCAGGCAAGGGCCAGGACGGCCCCGCCGTAAATTCCGACCATCCGGGCCTCCAGCGGCGGCCGGAACGGCCCCAGGAAGAAGGAGTGGGCCGGCCGCTGGGGGCAAACACCGGCCGCCAGAAAGTGGAGCTTATCCAGCGGGGTCCCAGGGGCGACGGTGAAACCGACCCCGAGGGCTATAAGCAGTCCGGCGGGCAGGGCCAGGTCCCGTTTCAACGCCGGGTAATAATGCGCCGCAGAATGCGGGCCCGCAGCCGGCCCCAGGCCGCCGAAACCCGGGCCTGCTCGGCCTCATCCAGCTGGCGCCGCCCGAACCGCACCCGAACGAACGCCCCGAATACGGTTTCGATATCCGTCCCGACATCCCCAACTTCGGCCCGGAGGCGCTCGGCAAATTCCAGGGGCGTCTGCCAGGGCCGGGGGCGGAGGCCGGCAAGCTGGGCGAGGACCACAACCTTCTCATAGGTCTGACTGACCAGGTCCAGGGGGGCGAACCGGCGCCGCCACCAGACCATGCCCGCAACCCCAAGCCCGGCAAGGGCCCCGACCGGGATGACCAGCAGGCCGAGCAGGCTCCAGCTCAGGTCAGAGCCGGACTCGCTGGTCGAGAACTCGCCCCCGAAAAAGCCCTCGTCGGGCAGCATCTCCTCCGGCCCGACGGCCCCCGGCCCGTCCCGCAGGATGTCGGCCCCAACGCCCTCGCCGGTGCCCTGCTCAAGGCTTTCAACCCTGGGGACCCCCGCCCCGGCCCGCGGGGAGGGCTCAAAGTCCACCCAGCCGTAGTCGGGAAAGTAGACCTGCGGCCAGGAATGGGCGTCGGATTCCCGGACCTCGTAGGCCCCGATGTCCGGGTTGTAGGTCCCGCTCATATAGCCTACCGCAACCCGCGCCGGGATACCGATGGACCGGAGCATGACGGCCATTGCCGAGGCAAAGTAGTCGCAGTAGCCCCGCTTGAGGTCAAAAAGGAACCACTCGACCCCGTCCCGGTTGGGCGGCGGCTGGGGAATGTTCGTGTCGTAAGGGAACTGCTGCAGGTAAGCCTCAATCGCCTTGGCTTTGTCGTAATTATTCGTCAAACCTCGGGTCAGCTCCTGGGCAAGCTGGCGGACCCGGGGCGGAAAGTCCGGGGGCAGTTGCAGGTAGCGGTCCGTAATGTACTGGGGGTAGCTGGTGCCCGCCCGGCGCAGGTCCTGGCCGGTAGCTGTGGAAATGGATGCCCGGACCGAGTACTGCTGTCCGAACCGGATGCCCCCGACCGGCCGGATCGCGGCTACATCCATGTAGCTCGGCCGCCGCAGGTTAACCATGAACCTGGCAACCCGGCCGCCGGCAATCGTGGGCCCGAAGGCGACATAGTCGGGGGGCAGGAGCCGCTGGACGAGGGCCATCTGGTCCCGCTCGCCCAGGTCGGGCTGCTCGGCGAGGGCCTGCCGGATGCTTTCGATAGCCGGCCTGAGCTGTTCCGGAAGCTGGGCGTCCAGGCTCCGGTCCCGCAGGTCCACGACCATGGGCGTCGGCGGGTCGTATTCGATAACCACCGGGACGTTGAACTGCATCCCTTGCCCGCCCAGGAAAACGAGGCCGCTCGAAACCGCATTCATCCGGACGACCTCGACGACCTCCTCCCGCCCCTTGTAGGCCACGGTCGTCGTCAGGGAATTGCCCGGGGCGAGCTGAACTGTCCGGCGCTCCCCGGAAAGCCAGCCCTGCCCGGTATACGTGTCGTAGGTGAGGCCGAGCCAGTAGTAGCGCCGCGGGCTGAAAACATAGAAAACCACCCGGTTGCCCAGGGTGATGCTACCCTTCAGGGCAAGGGTCCGGCCGAAATAGGCCGTATCGGTCCCCTCTTTGGCCGTGAGCGACGCGAACAGGCGGTTAAATTCCGACTGGGCGTCCTGGATGGGGGTGTTGATCCGGTTCCAGAGGTCGGCGATGGGGGTCTGCTCTGCCGAGGCCGGCAGGAGGGCCGCCAGCACCAGGATGCCGCCAACAACCAGGGCCACGTTGGGGATGACCGTGAGGCCCATCTCCCGGGGGTAGCGGATGCCGAAGAGGTCCCAGCGCCGCTGAAACACGTAAAAGTTGAGCCGCATCGCCAGGAGGAGGGCGGCAAACAGGTACATGAAGAAATAGATGGTCAGGTGGGACGGGGCGTAGCGGAGGTTAAAGAGCATGGCCACCCCCACCGGGAGCATCGCCCCGACCGCTGACCGGCGCCGGAAGACGAACCAGGCCCCGCTGTAGGCCAGAAACCAGGCCAGGGCCGTTATCATAAAGACGAAGGGGAGCGGGTCGTTGTTTATCCCGCCGGTCCGGGCGGCGTAGGCCCAGTAGTTGAGCCGCAGAATCAGGTCGACCAGCCGTTCAGGCCAGGTCGGCAGCCGGATTACGCCCTGGACGCCCCAGGTCGTAATCACGACGCCGTAGAGGACGGCCACCGGGTGGGTCAGATAGCCCGGAAGCCGGGTCTTGGCCAGAATGGTGCCGAAGAGGAGCCCCCCAATGGCGATCTCACCCAGGGGCGGCAGGTCCTCAACCCAGCGGGCCCCCTGGACGGCCCAGACGGCGCTTAAAAGTCCGAAGGCCAGCAGAAGGAGGGTAACGAACCCCTCCCTGGGGTAAAGCCGGCGCAGGTCCGCCTGGCGGAGAACCCGGTGAAAGAGGCTGGGTAGGCCCGGGGGAGGTTCTGGCGGTTCGGGGGGGTTAAGGATCGCTTCCAGCTCGGCCACCGGCAACTCCCTCTTCCCAATTCTCGGGCGTCTTAACCTGCCCTGTCAAATGGGTCGAATTGCCCGAAGGCGGACTTTTAGGCCATAATCAGAAGAGCATGGCCGCAGTTAGAGCCCGCCTCATCGTTAATCCGTCGGCCGGCGTAATGCTGCCCCCCGCCCCTCCGCCCGAGCGGATCGTCCAGCCCCTGGCCGAAGCCGGCTGGAAGGTCGACGTCGCCTTGAGCACCGAGCCGGGTTGTATCCCGCGCCTCGCCCGGGAGGCCGCCGAACAGGGCTACGATGTGGTCATCGCCGGCGGCGGCGACGGTACGGTCAATGAGGCCCTCCAGGGGGTTGTTAACACCCCGACAGCCCTGGGAGTGATTCCCCTGGGCACGGCAAACGTGTTTGCCCGGGAAGTCGGCATTCCCCTAGACCCTCTGCGGGCCGCCGAGCTCCTGACCCGGGCCGAGGTCCGCCGCCTTGATGTCGGCCTGACCAGCACCGGCCGCTATTTCCTTCTCTGGAGCGGGATCGGGTTCGACGCCGAGGTTACCAAGCAGGCCGAGCTCCGGTTTAAGCGTCAGCTCGGCATCCTGGCCTACATTGCGGCGGCTGTCCGGACATTTTTCTGGTTCGAGGGCACCCGGGCCCAGGTCGAGCTTGATGGGCGCAAGTTTCGCCGCCGGGTTCTGCTGATGGTCGTTGCCAACACCCGCCTCTACGCCCTCTTTCCCCTCTCGGCCCACACCCGTCCGGACGACGGCCTTTTCGACGTCGTCCTTTTCGGCGGCCGGGGGTTCTTCACGAAGCTCCGGCACGTCCTGGGTTTTTTTGCCGGAAAGCACCTGCAGTTGCCAAAGGTTTTGCGATTTACCGCCCGGACGGTTTCGGTTCGGAGCGCCCGGCCCCTTCCGGTCCAGGTTGACGGCGAGTTCATCGGCACCACCCCGATGACATTCTCGGTTCAGCCGGCCGCCCTTCGGATTCTCCTGCCGCCAACCGCCCCCTACGGCTACCCGGACGGTCGGTTCGACCTGGGGACCCGGGCGGCCGTGGCCCGCGACCCGTTGCCGCCATGATCACCAGGGAGGAGTTTCAGCGGCGCCAGGAAGCGGCCCGCAGGCTGGCCGCAGATGCCGGGTTTGCCGGCCTCATAGCCGTTGGCCGGTCCTTCTACGACCGACCCGGACCCCTCGCCTACCTGACAAATCACTTTCCGCCGTTCCCGGCAACGGCCTTCAGCCCCGGAATGCGCGGCCTCGGCCACGGGGTTCTTGTCCTGCCGGTTGCCGGCGACCCGGTCCTCTGCATCGACCTGCGGCCTTACCGGAAGGACCTGGTTGCGGTCGATGATGTCCGCCAGTCAAACGACCTGGTGGAGCTGGTCGCCGGGGCTCTCCGGGAAAAGGGGCTTGCGACGGCCCGCCTCGGTCTGGCCGGGTGGGACATCCTGCCCCTCGCCTTTTACCGCGACCTGACGACCCTCCTGCCCGACCTGGTTCTGGAGCCGGCCGACGCCCTGCTTAACCGGCTGCGGCGCATCAAGTCGGAGGCCGAAATCGGCCTGCTTCGCCGGGCGGCGAGGATTGCCGGGGCGGGCCTGGAGGGTGCCCTGAGGGCCGTCAGGCCCGGGGTGACCGAGGCCGAGGTTTGCGCCGCCGGCACGGCCGCCGCCCTCCGGGCCGGGGCCGATTTCGTCCGGTATCTTCGCGTCCATTCGGGGCCATGGTCGGCGGCCGGGTCCCGCTGGCCCCAGGCCACGGACCGGCGGCTCGAGCCGGGCGACCTGGTCGCCCTGGACATCATCGGGGCCTATCAGGGTTATCAGTTCGATGTGAACCGGAGCACCGTCGTCGGCGAGCCCGACGACCGCCAGCGGCGGCTTCTGGAGGCGGTCTACCTGGCGAGCCGGCGGATGGTGGAGCGCTGCTGGCCCGGCACGCCGGCGGCCGAGCTGGTGCGGGTTGCCCGCCGGTGCCTGGATGAGTTCGGATTCGGGGCCTATGCCGCCGGGATGATGGGCCACGGCATCGGCCTTGAGACGGTGGAAGACCCGTATATCGTGGCCGACAGCGACGCCGTCCTGGAGCCGGGGATGGTCCTGGCCGTCGAGCCGGGAGTTTTTATCCCCGGCTGGGGCGGGGCGAACATCGAAGAGATCCTGGTGGTTCGGGACGGCCCGCCGGAAGTGCTGACCCTCATCCCGGCCAGGCTGTGGTAACCAGGTTGAATACGGTTGCCAGGTAAACCTTGAGCTGGGTGACCAGGGAGTCGACCAGCACGTGCTCGTCGGGGCCGTGGGCGTGGAACCCGACCGGGCCGAAGACGACCGTATCTATGCCGGCCTGCCGGTAAAGGCGGCCGTCGGTGGCCCCGGCCCACTCCACGAAAAATTCCGGCTCCTGGCCCGTCACCTTCCGGTAGGCGTCCTGCACGGCCCGGACAAGCCGGCTGTTCGGGTCGGTCATGTTCGCCGGCATGAAGGGAATCTGCCGCTCGTCTTCCCCCGTCACGATTTCGTAGCTTCCGCCCCCGAACTCGGCCACAACACGGTCGAGGACTTCGCGGACCTCCGCCAGCACTGAGTCCATCGTTTCGCCGGGCACCGTCCGCCGGTCGACGGTAATGACGGCCTCGGCCGGAACCTGATTCGGGGTCTCGCCCCCGTGAAACATGTTCACGCTGATAACCGGGTACCCGACGGCCGGGTGAAAGCGGTCGATGGGACGGTCAAGGGCCACCACGGCCCGGGCCGCCAGGGCGACGGCGTTAATCCCCTCGGACCGGGCGTAGGCGGTGTGGGTCGCCTTGCCCTTAAAGCGAACTTTAAACTGAAAGACGCCCCGTTCGGCGATCCGGAGTTTAAGGTCGCTCTTTTCGCCGACGAGAACGGCATCGGGCCGGGGCAGCCGGCCGGCCTCAATCTGCTCGATTAAAAACTTCGTGCCGAAGTGGCCGCCGCGCTCCTCATCCGAAACCAGCTGGAGCTGAACCAGGCCGGGCAGGTCCGGATAAAGGTGACGCAGAAGAATCAGCGCATACATCATCGCGGCGCAGGAGCCCTTCATGTCCGAGGCGCCCCGGCCGTAGAGCCTGCCGTCGACAAGTTCGCCCGAGAACGGGCCAACCGACCAGGCCCAGGGGTCCGGCACCGGCACCGTATCCAGGTGGCCGTTAAAGACGATAACCGGACCCTGACCGGTTCCCACCGAGGCGACGACGTTCGGCCTCGTCGGGTCCCGGCTCAGGACCTCGACGTCGATGCTGTGCTCGGCCAGGATTCCCCGGGCGAAATCCATCACGGCAGATTCCTCGCCGCTGGGGCTCGGAATCCGGATGAGGCCGCTGGCGATTTCGATGAGCTCGTCGACGTTGATAAATTCAAAGAGCTTTTCAAGGCTGGGCATCGGTCCCTCCCGTCAGGCTGGTCAGCCCCAGCTCCCCGGCGGTGAAGAGGGGCTCAAAGTCGTAGCCGGCCCGGCGCAGCCGCTCCCCGCCCCCCTCCTCCCGGTCGACAACAGCCAGAACTTTTACGACCTTAGCGCCCGCGGCCTCGGCCGCGGCGATGGCATTAAGCAGCGTCTCGCCGGTCGTCACCGTATCCTCGACGATGACCGCCCGCATCCCGGGGGTAAGCGGGCCCTCCACCTGGCGGCCGGTCCCGTGGGCCTTCGGCTCCTTGCGGACGAGAAAGCCGGCCAGGTTCCGGCCCCGCTGGTAGGCGAGCAGACACAGCCCGGCGACCAGCGGGTCGGCCCCGATGGTCGGCCCCCCGACCGCCTCGAACTCCAGCTCCCGGATTCGGTCCCACAAAAGCTCCACCGTCAGCGCCAGGCCGTCCCCGGAGAGGGAGACCATCCGGGCATCGATGTAATAGTTGCTCCTGCGCCCGGACGAAAGGACCACCTCCCGGAAGGTTACGGCCCGCTCCAGAAGCATAAGTTTAAGCCGTTCCCGCAGAAGGTCAGGCATCCTGCCTACCACCGGTAGTTTCGGGCAAAGTCAGCGACCGCCCGCAGGTTCTCAGGCCGGCTCGTCGTGGGGATCGAACAGTCGGGGCCGAGGATAAACCTGATTCCGCCGGTCTCTTCCACGGCCCGGCGGGCCTCGCTCAAGGCCGCCTCCGGGTCCGGGGCCGTCAGGGCCCGGTGGCTTACACCCCCAATCAGGACCTTACCCCCGAGGCGGGCCCGGGCCTCCCCCAGCGACGGGTTGGTCGAGGACGTCGCGGCCCAGTTCACCGCCGGGACCGGGTAGTCGGCCAGCAGGTAGAGCATGCTGTTCTCCTGGCAGACGTGCAGGATGTTAAACCAGGCCGAACTAACGGCCCCCAGGACCCGCAGGTCGTAGGGCCGGCCGAACCGGCGGTATTCTTCCTCGGTCAGGGTGTTTCGGGTTGCCAGGGTTGTGGTGGCAAAGAAGATGCCGTCGGCCCCGGCCTCAAGACAGGCCTGCGCAAAGGGGATAAACGTTCGGGTTATCGTTTCCAGGCCGGCCTCCACCGCCGCCGGGTATTCCCGGAGCCACCGGACCAGGGTGGCGTCGGAGCCGACCAGGTCGGCCGCAATGGAGAGGGGATTAAAAATCGTCGCCACCATCGGCACGTCGGGGCCCAGCTCCCGGCGGATGAGCCGCAGGGCCTCGAGCTGTTCGCCCAGGGCCCCGCTGTCCGGGGGAACCGGCCGGATGGCCGCCAGGTCCTCGGGGGTGCGGACCGGAAATGTTACCTGGCGGGGGCGGTCGTGGGGGCCGCCCGGATACTCGAAGCGGGCACCCCACGGCTCGACGTGGTACTGGGCCCGGGGATTGACCTTCAAAAAATCGAAGTCGTACTCCCGGTACCAGGCAACCATCGCCCGGGCCAGGTCCTGGGCCGACGATTCCTGGTCATAAAAGTGGCGCCAGAAAGCATACGGCAGCCGGTCGGGACGCTCCCCGGCCAGCACCCGCTCAATCCGTTCCCGATGAGAGGCGGCCATCAGGCCCGGACCTCCTCCAGGAATTTTCTCAGGGCCGGAACCAGCACCCGGGTTACCCCGCCGCAGAAGTACTGGACGCCCCGCTCCCGCCAGTAGCGGGTCCATTCGGGGTCGATGGCCAGGGTACCGGCAACCCGCCCGGCCGCCCGGATCTGCCGGACGGCGTCCTCAATGGCGGCCATCACCTCCGGGTGGCGGGGATTGCCGGGGTGGCCCAGGGACGACGAGATATCCGTCGGCCCGAGGAAGAAGACGTCCACCCCCTCGACTTTGAGCATCTCGGGCAGGTTCTCCAGGGCCTGCCGGTTCTCAACGTGGGTTATGAGCAGAAGCTCCCGATTGGCCTCGGTCACGTATTCGGCCAGGGGCTTGAGGCCGTAGTCGGCGGCCCGAACGCTCGCCAGGCCCCGCCGACCCAGGGGCGGGTAGCGCACCGACTGGGCGGCCAGCCGGGCCTCCTCGGCGGTGTTCACCATCGGCAGGTGAATCCCCAGGGCCCCGATATCCAGGTAGCGCAAAACAACCTGCTGGACATTTTGGGCCACCCGGATAATGGGGACGATATTGCTCAGCTCGGCCGCCCGGACCATCTCGAGACACTGGGTAAGCTCCAGCGGACCGTGCTCGGCGTCAAAAATCATAAAGTCGAAGCCGAGCCGGCCGCAGATTTCGACGATGTTTGGGGCGTAAAAATCAATGAAGAGGCCGTAAACGCACTCGCCGGCCTGGAGCCTGGACTTGACGGGGTTAGGGCGCACTTTCTCCTCCGCTTGCAGGGCTTTCGGCCAAGAGGATAAACCACCCGGCCGCCCAATTACAAGTCGGCCCCCTGCCCGCCCAGGAAATCGGTCAGGCGGCGGACCACCGGCAGGCCTTCGGGCGGGTCCGCTTCCGGGGAGCGCACAATCAGGAGCCCCGTCAGGCCGAGGTCCCGGGCCGCCTGAACGTTCCGGGGCAGGTCGTCGATAAAAAACGCCTCGCCGGGCTCGAGGTTGAGCCGCTGGAGCCCCAGCCTGAATATGGCCCGGTCAGGTTTCTTAAGGCCGACCTCCGCCGAAATGATGATCGTGTCAAAAAACGGCGTAAGGCCGACCCGGTCGATGGCCTCCCGGAAGGAGGGGGTTGCGTTGGAGATGATGCCGAGCCGAAGTCCCTGCCACCGCCAGGCTTCCAGGGCCGGAAAGGTATCGGGGAACACTTCAAGGTAGTTAAGATAGTCGGCCGCCCGGGCGAGGCGGCCGACCAGCTCCGGGTCGGCCGGCAATTTCAGGGCCGAAAGCACCCGCCGGCAGTAGGCGAGCCAGACCTCCCACTCCTCGTCCCGGCTCCGGACGTCCGGCTCGGGCCAGTTGAACTCCAGGTCGGCCTCAACCGTTGCCCGCTCGAGGGCTTCGGGGTCGGGGTTAAACCCGGCTTCCCGGAGAAAGCGGCCGATCCGTTCGGCCCGGCTGAACTTTACCCGAAAGAGGGTTCCGCCGGCATCCAGCAGGCCCCCCTTAAGTTCGGGCATTCAAAAGATACCTCTCCAGGAACTGAGCAACCCGCCGGAAGGCGTCGATGCGATTTTCCCGCCGGCTGAAGCCGTGGCCCTCATTCTCATAGATTTTTACCTCAACAATTCCCCCGGCGGAGCGGACGGCATCGGCAATCTGGCGGGTTTCCTCCACCGGACACCGAATATCGTTGGCGCCGGCCAGCAAAAGCAGGGGGGCCCGAATCCGGTCGGCGAAGAAGATGGGTGAGCGGTCCCGCCAGAGCTCGGCGTCGGCAACCGGGTCGCCCATCATCACCCGGTCGTAGGCCTTGAGGGTGGGGTCCTCGTTTTCATATTCGGTGAACCAGTTTGCAAAAGGCACAATCGCCACCCCGGCCGCCCAGAGGTCCGGGTACTTTGTAAGGGCCATCAGGGTAAGATAGCCCCCGTAGGAGGCCCCCATAACGGCGATTCGCCGGGAGTCAACGTAGCCTGAACCTTTGAGAAAGTCGACGGCCGCCACCAGGTCCCGCAGGTCGCCCCCACCCAGGTCCTTGCGGTTCGCCTCCTGGAACGGCCGGCCGAACCCGGTCGAACCCCGGAAGTTCGGGGCGATAACGATAAACCCGTGGGAAACGAGAAACTGGATGTCCGGGAACCAGCCGTTCTGGTGCTGCCAGGTCGGCCCGCCGTGGGCGTAGACGACGGCCGGGTGGGACCCGTCCGGCCGGAGATTGGGCGGCACGTAGATAAAAGCGGCGATGGGGGTCCCGTCAAAGGACGGGTAGGTCACCAGTTGCGGCCGGACGAACTTTCGCCGCCGCAGGCCACCGACCAGGACCCGGGTGAGCTGACGGAGCCGGCCCGAACGCCGGTCCAGCCGCCAGACCTCCGGGGGCGAATCGGCGGAGGCGTAAAGCAGAAGGAGGCGTTCGGCCGACCGGGAGAATTCGGCAAGGAGATAAACCCCATCGGGCAGGCTTAGCGGCGTCTCGGCCCCGTCAATCTGCCGGATAAAGGCCCGGTGGTTTCCGGCAACGTTGCGGACGTAAATAAACTCCGGGGACGCCGGCGAGACGGCCAGGGCCCAGCTTTCCCACTCGTCCAGGGTGACCCAGTCAACCCGGCCGCTGACCGTATCCAGCAGGCCGACAGCCTCCGTATCGGCGGGGTTTGCGTTGGAGTTGATCACCAGGTGGCGGCCGTCGGGAAGCCAGTCGACGGCCGCGGTGATGCGGTCCGTGTCAGCCGGGACCAGGACCCGCTCCTGAAGGGTTTCCAAGTCGAAGACGGTCACGCCGGAGTGCAGAAAGTCGTGGGTTCGGGTCAGGGCAAGCCGCCGGCCGTCGGGGCTCCAGCGGAGGCCGGCGCACTGGCCGTGTTCGGTCCCCGCCACCCTGGTTACATTCCCCCTGATGGGGTCGAGGAGGTAGACGGCGTACTCGCCCGGGGCGTCCCGCTCGGCGGCGAAGGCGATAAACCGGCCGTCGGGCGACCAGCGGATGCTCCGGTAGCCGACGCCTTCCGTCCGGGTCAGGTTCCGGGCCGGGCCGCCCCGTGCCGGCATAAGAAAAATGTTCGGCTTCTCGTTGCCGCCCCGGTCCTGGGTGTAAATAAGCCAGCGGCCGTCTGGCGAAGGCTCTTCCAGGCGGGTGCGCTCGTCGGAGACGGTGAGCTGTTCGGGCCAGCCGCCCCCGACCGGAAGCCGCCAGATGTTGAACCGGCCGGTGATATTCGTCTCCAGGTAAATTGACCGGCCGTCGGCCGACCAGCGGGCGGACGCAATCTGGTGGACATTGTAAAGGGTCTCCAGGTCCAGGGGACCGTAGCCGGGCCGCCTGGGGCTTCGGACCGGTTCAGTTTTAAGGCGCGCGGCCGGGGTTGGGATCATCAGCGGCATCTCCCGGGCAGGATTGCTTAGGGGCCGGTGGCCTCAATCACGTTTTAAACCACCCGCCCGGCCGGGGTCAAACGAAACCCGGCCGGCTCCACAGCCGGCCTTGTCTCACCGGGCCCCCGCGCCGGAAAATAGTCGGTGGGCACCCCGATGTCGACCAACTGGCTTGAAATTTCGGTCGCGGCCCCCCGTGAGGCCGCCGACGCCGTCGCCGAGGTCCTCGGCCGCTACGGTCACGGCGGGGTCGCCATCGAAGAGCCCATCCGGCCCGACCCCGAAGGCGAAGGCTACGAAGTTGACCTGACGGCACCGGTGGTGGTCAGGGCTTACCTGCCGGAGAACGCCGCCGGCCGGCGCCGGCTCGGCCGCCTGCTCCAGGCCCTCTGGCACCTGCGGCAGGTTGTCGAGTTCCCCGAGCCGGAGGTCCGGACCCTGGCCGAGGCCGACTGGGCCCACGCCTGGAAAGAGCACTTCAGGCCCCACCGGGTCGGCCCATTCCTCATCGCGCCACCCTGGGCGGAGGTTACGGCCGACGGCCTCACCCTGATTATCGACCCGGGCCCTGCTTTCGGGACCGGCCTTCACCCGACAACTCAGCTCTGCCTTGAGCTGGCCGCCGAACTGCTCCGGCCGGGCGAGACGGTCCTTGACCTGGGAACGGGCTCCGGGATTCTGGCCATCGCCGCCGCCCGGCTCGGGGCGGGGCAGGTCCTGGCCCTGGATATCGACCCGCTGGCCGTGAAGGCCGCCCGGGCGAACGTCCGGCGGAACCGGCTCAGCCGCCGAATAAGGGTTGCCAGGGGCACCCTTAAAGGGCCGGCCGGACCTTTCGGCCTCATCCTGGCAAACCTGAGCGCCCCGGTCCTTGCGGAGCTTGCCCCGGCGATTGCCGGGTCCCTGGCGCCGGGGGGCCGGCTCGTCGCCTCCGGATTGCTGGTCGGCCGGGCCGACGAGCTGGAGGCCCGCTACGCTGACCTTGGCCTGAGGCCCATCAGCCGGCGGGTATCGGCCGACTGGGCGGCACTGGTCATGGGACGTGGGCAGGAATGACCCACCGGTTTTTCGTCCCCCCCGAACGGATAAGGGGCCGGCTCGTCGAATTCGACCAGGCCCAGGCCCACCAGCTCCGGGACGTGCTCCGGCTTAAGGCCGGCGATGTCGTCGTTGTCTTCGACAACTCCGGCTGGGAATTCGACGTCCTCCTTGAGGGAATTGACCGGGAAGGGGCGACCGGCCGGGTCGAGCGGCGGCGGCTGGTTGAGACCGAGCCGAAGGTCAAGGTTACGATTTTTCAGGCCCTGCTCAAGGGCAACCGGTTCGACTGGCTCCTCCAGAAGGCAACGGAGGTCGGCGCAGTCGGTTTTGTGCCGATGGTCACGGCCCGGTGCGTGGCCGAGCCGCCCGACCCTTCGGCCCGGGGCAAGTTCGAGCGCTGGCGCCGGATCGTGATTGAGGCGGCCGAACAGTCCCGCCGGGGGAAGGTGCCCAAGATCCACGAACCGGTCTCGTTCGAAGAGGCCTGCCGGTCCGTCCAGGAACTCGCCTTCATCCCGTACGAGGGGAGCGGGGTCCAGCCTCTGCGGGCGGCCCTGGCGGAGGCCACCGGCCCGGCCGCCGGCCTGCGCCGCCCCTACTCGGTCGCCCTGTTCATCGGGCCCGAGGGGGGCTTCACGCCGGAGGAGGTCGAGCTGGCCCGGCGACAAAATATCGTTCCGGTCAGCCTTGGGCCCCGGATTCTCCGGGCCGAGACCGCCGCCCTGGTCGCCTTAACCATCGTCCTGGCCCACTTCGGCGACCTGGACTGAACGGGTCAGTGGAGGCTTAAAAGGCCCGAAAAGAGGTCCGGGGCCAGGCTCCGGAGCAGTTCGATGTGCTCCCGGCTGGCCACGTCGGCCTCCAGGGGAGTGACCGAGATCTTTGACTGCTTGATGGCCCAGATGTCGCTGCCTTCGTCTTCTTCCCAGACCGGCTTGCCCCGGGTTATCCAGTAAAGGCTGCGTCCCTTCCGGTCGACATGCTCTTCGATGATGTCGGTGTAGCTTCGCCGGGCCAGGTAAGTGACCTCGATGCCCCGGATCTCGGCGAGGGGCAGGTCCGGCAGGTTGATATTAAGCAGAATCTTCTGGGGAAGCTTGCCCTGGGCCACGAGCCGGACCAGAAGCCTGGCCAGCCGGGCACCCGGCTCGAGATTTTCTGGCTTGAGGCTGTTTATCGAGAGGGCAAAGGCCGGGCGGCCCAGGAAGTAGCCGTGGAGGGCCGCCCCAACGGTGCCTGAGATGAGGACGTCGTTGCCCAGGTTCGAGCCCTCATTTAAGCCCGAGACCACGCAGTCGATGCCGTCCTTAAAGAGGCTGTTGATGGCCATAATGACGCAGTCGCCCGGGGTGCCCTCGACCGAGTAAGCTTCCAGCTCCCCGCTCATGATAGGCGGCAGGCGGTTGACCCGGATCGGGTGGTTGAGGCTTATGGCCGCGCCGATGGCGCTTTGCTCCCGGTCAGGGGCGACCATATAGACCCGGAACTCTTTGACCAGTTCACTGGCCAGGGCCCAGAGGGATGGGGAATAGATGCCGTCGTCGTTGGTTACCAGGACCCGCACGGTCATCTATTCTAGCCTAAAACTCCCGGGTTGCAACGAAGTCAATAAGCTCGGCGAAGTCCGCCCGGACCCCGGCCGTGAAGGGCAGTGCCGCCAGCAATCCCCGGGCCCGGTCGAGCCATTCGGCGGCGGTCTGACGGGTGAAGGCTTCGGCCCCGGCCTCAGCCAGCCGGTCGGCCAGGACGGAGGCAAGGTCAGGTCCGACCTCGGGCCGGGCGTAAGCCTCGGCCAGGGCCCGGCGCAGGTCTGGCGGGCCGACGGTAAGGGCCCAGACGACCGGCAGGGTCTTTTTCCGTTCCCGGAGGTCGTCCCCGGTCGGCTTCCCCGTGATCTCCCGCCGCCCCCAGATTCCCAGGTAATCGTCCCGGACCTGGAAGGCGATGCCGAGGGCCTCGCCGAACTCCCGGGCGGCCTCCACCGCCCTGCCGCCCCCCACCAGGACGCCCATCCCCACCGCCGTCCCAATGAGGGCGGCCGTCTTCCGCCGGACCATATCAAAATACTCGGCCAGGGTAACGGCGGGTCGGGCGGCCAGCTCCAGGTCGGCCACCTGTCCCTGACAGATAACCCAGCAGGTCTCAGCCAGCATCCGGACACATTCCAGGCCGACCGCCGGCGGGATGCCCCGGTCGGCGAGGTCGGCAAGCTTGCGGAAGGCAGCGGCAAAGAGGCCGTCCCCGGCGTTGATAGCCTGGTTCATCCCCCAGACGGCCCAGACGGCCGGCCGGTGGCGGCGCTCGGGCGAGCGGTCCTGGATGTCGTCGTGGATGAGGGTGAAGTTGTGCAGAAGCTCCAGGGCGGCCGCCCCCGGGAGGGCCTTCTGCCAGTCGCCCCCGACCCCGTCACAGGCCAAAAGCAGCAAGAGCGGCCGGATGCGCTTGCCGGGGTCGGCGGCCGCCGGGCGGCCTTCGGCATCAACCCAACCCAGGTGGTAAGCGGCCATCCGGGAAAGGAGGGTCCCATTCTCCGGCAGGGCCGACCGGAGCTCGGCCTCGAGGGCAGGGCCGTAGCGGGTATTGAGGCGCTCGAGAATCGTCATTGGTCGGCGAAGGCTCAGCGGGTGGGTCGGTGCTGGGAAGTTGCCCGCTCGGCCTTAAGACGGCCGAAGGGGCTCAGGGTCCAGCGAACCCGGATGAGGCCGAGGACGTCATCCCAGGCCGTCTTGACAATGTTGACCCGGGAATCCAGGTCTTCGACCCACTCCACCGGAATCTCTTTTATCTTATACCCGAAATGTTCGGCCAGCAAAAGCAGTTCCGAGTCGAAAAACCACGACTCGTCCCGGACCAGGGGCACCAGGGCCCGGACGGCCCGGCGTGAGAGGGCCTTAAAGCCGCACTGGGCGTCGCTGAACCGGTTGAAAAACATCAGCTTGATGAGCAGGTTGTATGCCCGGGAGATGACCTCACGCTTAAGGGAGCGGGTGGTTCGGGAGGCGGGCATCAGCCGCGACCCGATGGCCAGGTCGTAGCCTTCTTCGGCCACCGCCCGAATGAGGGGCTCGAGGGCCCGCAGGTTCGTCGAAAGGTCCACGTCCATGTAGCAGACGACGTCGGCGTCGCTGCCCAGCCAGGCGGCCCGCAGGGCCCGGCCCCGCCCCTTCTGGTCGAGGTGAAGGACTGCGACTTCGGGATACTCGGCGGCCAGCTGTCGGGCCACCTCCAGGGTGCGGTCCCGGGAGGCGTTGTCGGCAATGACGATCCGCCACCGGTAGGGGAAGGCCGTCTCGATTAGAAACGCCCGGAGGGTTTCGATGTTGCGGCGGAGGACCCGCTCCTCGTTGTAGACGGGGACGACGATGTCGACCGTTACCGACCGTTCCGGGGCGGCCACGTGGGGCGCCTCACCACAGCTCCTGCAACCTCTGGGCGACCGGGAACGGGTCTGCGGCCACCACGCTGGCGGCGTAGAGCTCCATCCCGGCGAAGTCGGCCGTCCGGTTGGCCGGGTCACCCCGGTCGACCACCCGGACCAGGGCCGGAAATTCCTCCCAGCCGTCCCGGTCGCCAAAGGGCGGCAGATAAACCCCGACGTTAAAGGCCTGGGCCCCCAGGTCCCGGACGTAGGCCTCAAGGAGCCGGCCCAGGCCGAACCAGAGGGCCTCGCCGGGCCGGTCGGCCCAGAGGAGAACCTCCCGCTCTTTAATTGGGGTCAGGTAAACGAGGCCCCGGACGCCGTTTCGGGGGGGCAGGCTGAGGCCGAGGGCCTGGTGGACAGCGTAAAGGTCCTCCAGGAAGCCCGACTCGAACCGGGTCCGGTAGTCGATAAGGGTTCGCCGGAGGGCCTCGACCTTCCCGTAGGGCAGGTCCCGGGCAAGGACCATCTGCAGGTGGCCGTGAATCAGGGAGGCCCCCGACTTCCAGAGGCAGTTCCAGAGGATGAACGGAAACCGGGCCGGGGGCTCGGTGCGGTGGGCGGCCTCAAGCCAGCGCCAGGCCACATCCAGGTAGTCAACAACCTTCTCGGCTTCGATGGCCAGGGGATTATGCTCTTTGAAAACTACCAGGCCGCTGAACTCGTCGTATTTGGCCACGTTGCTCGCCGAGACGGAGAACCTGCCCTCGACCCGCCCGAAGATGTCCTCCGGGGTGCCCGTAAGGGGATAACACAGGGGGTCGCCGGCATTTTTCTCGATTTCGGCCAGGATATCGGCCGGGGCCCGGGCCTCCATCGGCCGGCGGGCCCGGAGCTCATTGTAAAGGGTCGTTTCCAGGGTAATGAGATTGGTCACCCGGATGATCTTCTGGGTCAGAACCGGCTCCAGGGCCCCGAAGGTCTTAACAATCCAGGGCTCCATCTCAGCCGGGGGCCGGAGCCGCCCCACCGAGACCGTAACCCGGAAGAGCCGGTCGAAGAGCCGGCGCTCAGCCTCGGGCAGGGCACCGACCAGGTCCGGCAGGTCGACAATCGACCGGTTCATGGCCGGCCGCCCTGGACCCGTTCGGCCGCCCGGAATTCCAGGGCCTTAAAGTAGACCTCCACGTACTTCCGGGCCGAGCGGTCCCACGAAAAGTCCCGGGTCATTCCCCGGATTTGCAGTTTACGCCAGACATCCCGGTGTTTCCAGGTCTCCACGGCCCGGATGACGGCCGCAAACAGCGCCCAGGGGTCGTACGGTTTGAACGTAAAGCCGTTGCCCTCCCCGGTGCGGGGGTCGAAATCCTGGACCGTGTCCGCCAGGCCGCCGGTTTCCCGAACCACCGGGACGCTGCCGTAGCGCATGGCGATCATCTGGCCGAGGCCGCACGGCTCGAACCGGGACGGCATCAAAAACATGTCCGAGCCGCCGTAGATCTTCTGGGCAAGTTCGGCGTTGAAGGTAAGAAAGATGCCGGTCTTGTCGGGATACTGCTCGGCCACCCGCCGGAACATCGCGTGGTAGTGGGGATCACCGGTACCGAGCAGAACGAACTGCACGTCAAAGAGCCGCAGGAGCGGGTCGATTATCTGCCCGACCAGGTCAAACCCCTTCTGGTCGGTGAGCCGGGAGATCATCCCCAGCAGGGGAACATCCGGATTCGGGGGCATGTTCGCCTGGCGCTGAAGGTCAAGCTTGTTTTCCACCCGCCGGTCCAGGGTGTTGACGTCAAAGTTGACGGCCAGGTGGGGGTCCGTTGCCGGATTAAGCTCGTCGGTGTCGATGCCGTTGAGAATGCCGAAGAGCCGGTCCTTGCGGTCCCGGAGGATGGGGTCGAGCTTTTCGCCGTACTCCGGGGTGAGGATCTCCTGGGCGTAGCGCTCGCTTACGGTGGTTATCACGTCGGCAAACAGAATCCCCCGGGCCATCAGGTCGACGACGTTGGCCAGCTCGGGGATCTCCGGGTAAAGAAAACCGTACTCGTCGATGCCGGCAATCTCCAGGATCCGCCAGCCGAAGATTCCCTGATAGGCCAGGTTGTGAATGGTGTAAACGGTAGCCGTTCCCTGGAAGAACGGGTCGTCGGCGTAGATGGTTTTAAGCCAGTTCGGGATGATGGCCGTGTGCCAGTCGTTGCAGTGGATGATATCGGGCGCCCACCCGGTCCGCTTGACGAATTCCAGGGCGGCCCGGCTGAAGAGAATAAACCGCTCCCCGTCGTCGGGATAGCCGTAGATTCCCTCCCGGAGGAAATACTTCTGGGAATCGACAAAGTAAACGGGTACCAGGTTCCCAAGCCGACCCTCGTAAATCGTCACCGGCTCGAAAGTCTCGTCCATCGGGACCTGAAGGCCGTCAAGGACCGGCTGGAGGCCGAAGCGGGCCGGGTCAACCCGGCCGTAGCGGGGGGTTATAACCCGGATATCGTGGCCCAGCCGGGCCAGGGCCTTCGGCAGCGAGCCGGCCACATCCGCCAGGCCGCCGGTCTTCGCAAAGGGGGCGACTTCGGCGCTGCAGAATAAAATCTTCAACTGCCGCGCATCTTGTTCAGTCAAAAGTCTTCACCTCCGCCCTAGTATAACATCCGGTAGCGGCCGCCCAAACGGAGGCCGAGGCCGGTCCTTTCGGGACAGATTTGGCGGCAGAGGTACCTCCGGGCTAGAATTTAGCGGTTCTCGACCGAAATCCTTGCCAGAGGGGTGTTTAACCATGCGCAAGAAGATAAGCATCATCGGGGCCGGCAACGTCGGGGGCACCCTGGCCCAGCGCCTCGCCGAACGGGACTACGCCGATATCGTGCTGGTGGACATTATCGACGGCCTGCCCCAGGGCAAGGGGCTTGATATCCTGGAATCGGCCCCCATTGTCGGCTACGACACGAACATCATCGGGACCAACGATTACGCCGACACGGCCAACTCGGACCTGGTGGTCGTCACCTCGGGGATGGCCCGCAAGCCCGGCATGAGCCGGGACGACCTGGTCCTGGCCAACGGCGAGATCATCCGCTCGGTGGTCGAGCAGGTCATAAAGTACTCCCCGAACACGATCCTCCTCATGGTCACCAACCCCCTCGACGCCATGACCCAGCTGGCCCTCCACGTGAGCGGCCTGCCCAGGGAGCGGGTCATCGGCCAGTCGGGGGTGCTGGATGCGGCCCGGTTCAGGACGTTTATTGCGATGGAGCTGGGCGTATCCTTCCGGGACGTCCAGGCCATGGTTCTGGGCGGCCACGGGGACACGATGGTTCCCCTGCCACGGTATGCCACCGTCTCCGGGGTCCCGATAACCGAACTCATTCCGCCTGACCGGATCCAGGCCCTGGTTCAGCGCACCATCGACGGCGGGGCCGAGATCGTTCGCCTCCTTAAGACGGGCAGCGCCTTCTACGCCCCGTCGGCCGCCACGGCCGAGATGGTCGACGCCATTATCCTGGACCAGAAGCGGCTCGTTCCGGCCTGCGTCTACCTGCAGGGCGAGTACGGCATTAACGGGGTCTGCGTGGGGGTGCCGGTCATCCTGGGGGCCGGGGGCGCCGAGAAGATCATCGAGCTCAAGCTCACCGAAGAAGAGCTGGCGGCCCTTCACCGGTCGGCCGCGGCCGTCCGGGAGCTTGTGGGGGTGCTTAAGCTCCCTGTTTAGCGGGGAGGACCTTCAGGGCACCAGCACCGCCCGGCCGGCGATGCGGCCGGCGGCCAGGTCGTGAATGGCCTGGTTTATCTCCGACAGGGGATAAAAGCGGAGGGCAATCCTAACCCGGCCCTCCGCCGCCAGGGCTATCACCTCCCGAAGGTCGGAGAAGTTGCCGGCGAGGCTCCCAACAATGCTGTATTCGCCGGCGACCAGGGCGGCGGTCGGCACCTGAAGGATGCCGCCTAACCCGATGACAAAATAAGTGCCGCCGCTTCGGAGCATCCCGATGGCCTGCTCCGGGGTGCCCTTCTCGCCCACAAAGTCCAGGACGGCGTCGGCCCCACCGCCGGTAAGCCGGCGCACCTCTTCAACTGCCCCCGGGCCCCCGTGCACCAGCTCGGTGAACCCGAGCTGGGATGCCAGCTCGAGGGCGGCGGTCGAAACATCCACGATGGTAATGCGGGCGGCGCAGAGAACCCGCAGGATCTGGGCGCCGACGTGACCGAGTCCCCCGAAGCCAATAATCACGGCGCTCATCCCGGGCCGGAGAATGGCCGCGGCCTTCCGGGCCGCCCGATAAGAGGTGAGACCGGCATCGGCATAGGGCGCCGCCTCCTTCGGGTCAAGGCCGGCAGGGAGCTTCAGGACTGACCGCTCCTTTACCCGGAGGAACTGGGCGAATCCGCCGTCGGTGTCGATACCGGAGAATTTTAAGTCCTGACAGTGCATATCTTCGCCCCGGCGGCAGGCCGGGCAGACCCCATGTCAAGGCAGGCGGGCGGCCAGCGCTTGACCCCCGTTTAACAGCACGGCTATAATCCAAGTGAGGAATGTCCCCTCAAGGCCGACAAGGAGGTTCAGTGACCGAGATAATCGTCAGCGAACACGAAAGTTTCGACCAGGCCCTTAAGCGGTTCACCAAGAAGGTCCAGCAGGAAGGCATACTGGCCGAAGCGCGCCGGCGCGCCCATTACGAGCCCCCCAGCGTAAAGCGCAAGAAGAAGGCCGCGGTGAAGCGGCGCAAGAGCCTGCGAAACAGCGGCTAATTCCGGCGACGCCGGGGGGTTACCCCCATGAGCGAAGGCGGCCAGAAACTTAAGGACCGCATCCAGGCCGACCTGCTCGAAGCAACCAGGCGCCAGGATGTCATAACGCGCGAGACCCTGCGCATGCTCCGCTCGGCCATCCGGTACGCCGAGGTCGAGCGGGGCCATCAGCTCGACGAGGCCGAAATCTACGAGGTTATTGCCCGGCAGATCCGCCAGCGGCGGGAGAGCATCGCCGAATTCGAGAAGGGAGGCCGGGAAGACCTGGCGGCCAGGGAGCGGTCGGAGCTGGAGGTCCTCGAACGTTACCTGCCGGCCCAGTTAACCCGGGAGGAGATTGTCGAACTCGCCCGCCAGGTGATCGAAGAAGTCGGCGCCAGCGGCCCCCGCGACGTCGGCAAAGTCATGGGCCGGCTGATGCCCAGGGTCAGGGGTCGGGCCGACGGCCGGCTCGTGAACGCGGTGGTTCAGGAGCTGCTGGCCGGGGAGCCCCGTTGAACCGGATGCAACTGCGGGTCCGGGCCCTCCTCTTCTGGGCCATCTTATCGATAAGTCTTGCCCTTACCCTCGGCATTCAGTTTCTTCCGGCCCAGTTTCAGCTCAGGGAAGGGGATGTCGCCCGCCAGACGATAAAATCTCCCCGCCGGGTCCAGTTTGTCAGCCAGGTCCTCACAAAGCAGGCCCGGGACGAAGCCGCCGCCCGGGTGGCCGATATCTACGCCTACGACCCCGCTCTGGCAACCCAGCAGGTCCAGAAGCTCCGCAACCTGGGCGACCAGATCACGGCCATCCGCCAGTCAACCAACCTGACCGACGAGGAAAAACAGGTCCAGCTCAGCCGCCTTCCTGAGACCGGACTCTCGCCGGAAGGGGTTGCGGCCGTCCTCCGGCTCTCCGAGGCCGAGTGGAACCAGGTCCGGAACGAGGCCGTCCGGCTCGTCTCCGAGGCGATGCGGAGCCGGATAACCGCCGAGCAGGTGGATGCTCTCCGGCAACAGCTTCCGATGCAGTTAAGCCCCGGCCTGAGCCCCCTCCAGGCCCGGGTTGTCCTCGAGCTTGCCCAGGCTTATATCGTCCCGAACCTGACCATCGACCCGGCTCAGACGGAGGCCGCCCGGGAAGCCGCCCGCCGCCGGGTGGAGCCGGTGGTTGTAACCGTCGAAGCCGGGGAAGTCATCCTCCGGGATGGGGAGGTAGCCACGCCCCTGGCCCTGGAGAAACTGGCCGCGACCGGCCTGTCAAGCGGCAGTATTGACTTATACCAGCTTGGTTCGGTCGGGCTGATTGCGGCGAGTCTCGCGGCGGCCCTGAGCCTTTATCTGGCCGTTTTCGAGCCGAGGACAGTTCTCTCAATCCGGCGCTTCGGTCTGCTTGCGGTCCTGATTCTGGGCGCCGTCCTGGCGGCCCGGCTGACTATTCCCGGCCGGCCGTACTACGAGCTGGCCTTCCCGGCGGCCGCCGTCCCGATGCTGGCCGGGGCCCTCCTGGGGCCAGGCGTCGGCCTCGGAAGCCTTTTTGCGCTGACCGGCCTGCTGACGCTGGCCGGTTCGGGTACGCCCCAGTTCGTCGTGTACTGCCTGGTGACCGGGCTGATGGGCCTCCTGGCGGCCCGGTCCACCGCCCGGACTCACCACTTCTTCCTGGCAGGCCTTGGGGTTGCCGTCGCCGGGCTGGCGGCAACCCTGGGCTTCAGGCTCATTGCCCGGGACCTGGAGCCGATGAGCCTGGGCATTCTGGCCTTTCTCTGCGTCGTGAACGGGCTCCTTTCGGCCGCCCTGACCGTGGGGTCCCTGGCAGTCCTCGGCCACATCTTCGGGATCACCACGGGCTCCCACCTCCTCGAGCTGGCCGACCCGAACCAGCCGCTCCTGCGGCGGCTTCTGGCCGAAGCGCCTGGGACGTACTACCATTCCCTCATCGTCGGGAACCTGGCCGAGCGGGCGGCCGAAGCTGTTAACGCTGATAAACTGCTGGTCCGGGTCGGGGCCTATTACCACGACATCGGCAAGCTGGTTCGGCCGGGATTTTACACCGAAAACCAGGCGCCGGGGGAGAACATCCACGACCGGCTCGACCCCAGGGTAAGCGTTGAGCTTATTCGGGCCCACGTAACCGACGGCCTGGAGCTCGCCCGCCGCCACCGCCTCCCCGGCCGGGTCCGGGACCTCATCGCCGAACACCACGGCACAACCCTGATCCAGTATTTTTACCATCGGGCGAAGGAGCTGGGCCTCAATGTTTCCCCCGACGAATTCCGCTACCCCGGCCCCAAACCCAGGTCAAAAGAGGCGGCGATCCTGATGCTCGCCGATACCGTGGAGGCGACCGCCCGGAGCGCCCGCTCCCACACCCCCGAGGAGCTGGACGCCATCGTCGACCGGATGGTCGCCCTGCGGATCGCTGAAGGCCAGCTTGATGAGTGCGACCTGACCCTCGGCGACATCGAGCGGGTCAAGCAGGCCCTTAAAGAGGGCCTCCGGGGGATCTACCACCCCAGGACCGAGTATCCGGCCCTGGAAACCCCCAGCCAGCGGGAGCTTCCCGGGCTGCCCGAAGCCCGCGACGGCGAACGACCCTGATGCGACCCGAAACCGGTGCAGCGAAACAGACTCAGCCACGTCGCCGTAGCCGTCCTGCTTTTACTGGCGGTAAGTAGCGGTCCGGTCGGGAACCCGGGGCTGGGGAGCGGAACAGGGCACCGGACGGCTCTTCTTCCGCCGGAAGAATACGCCCAGCCGCGCGCCCCGGCGCCGACCGAGCCGGGCCCGCCCGTAGTCGTTCCGGCCAGTCACAGTCCGGCCCTACCGGCGAGCCAGCCCACCCCCGCTGTCCGGGTGCCTATCCTCATGTATCACTACATCCGGGTCAATCCGAACCCGGTGGACCGGATCGGGGCGGGCCTCTCGGTAGCGCCCGACCTTTTCGCCCGTCAGCTGGCCTACCTGGCCGAGGCCGGCTATACTCCGGTCAGCCTGGACGACGTCTACGCGGCCTGGACCGGGGTCCGCCCCCTCCCGCCGAAGCCGGTGGTCCTCACCTTTGACGACGGCTACCGGGACTTTTTTACGGCCGCCTACCCGCTCCTTAAGGGCCGCGGCTTTAAGGCCACTGTCTACGTCATCGTCGACTTTCTCGACCGCCCGGCCTACCTGACCTGGGATATGCTATCAACCCTGGTTGCCGAGGGCCTGGTGACGGTCGGCTCCCACACCCTCACCCATGTTGACCTCAGCACCGCCCCGACCGAACGGGTCCGACGCGAAATTTTCGAGAGCAAACAGCGGCTCGAGAACCGCCTGGGGGTCACCGTCAGCGACTTTTCATATCCTTCGGGCCGCTACAGCCCGGCAGTCGTCGGCCTGGTTGAGGCCGCGGGCTACCGGACCGCGGTGACGACCCGCCCCGGGAACACCCTTCGGCTTGAGGAGCGGCTCACCCTGCCCCGGGTCCGGGTTGACGGCCGGGAGGGCCTCGCCGAATTCATAAGCAAGCTCAAATAGCCGGGCTCAGGCGTCGAGGATGATGGTTACCGGGCCGTCGTTGAAGATCTCCACCAGCATGTGGGCCCCGAACCGGCCGGTCTGCACCCGGAGTCCCAGCTCCCGCAGGGTTTCGGCGAAGAGGCCGACCAGGGGCTCGGCCTGCTCGGGCGGGGCCGCATTTATAAAAGAGGGCCGCCGGCCCCGGCTCGTGTCGGCCAGCAGGGTAAACTGGCTTACGACCAGAACCTCACCGCCGATATCCAGAACCGACCGGTTCATCCGGCCGGCCTCGTCAGGGAAAATCCGCAGGTAGGCAACCTTATCCGCCAGCCGCCGGGCGCCGGCGTCGGAATCGTCCCGGCCGACCCCGACCAGGACGACAAGGCCGGGTCCAATCTCGGCGATTACCTCGCCGTCGACCCGAACGGCCCCCCGGCTGACCCGCTGGACGACGGCCCGCAATTAGGTTGTGGACTTATCTGAGGACTTCGATTCGGCGGCAGTGCCGGCCCCCTCGGCGTCGGTCCCGGCCTTATCCCCGGACCTGCCGTTCCCGGAGGCGGCCGAAGTGCCCCGCCCGTAGTCGGTGCTGTAGAAGCCCCGGCCCTTAAACATGACGCTCACCGGGAAAAAGACCCGGTGAACGGCCCCCTGACAGCGGGGGCAGTGGGCAATCGGGTCGTCGGTGATTCGCTGGAACCGCTCGAAACGGAAGCCGCAACTTTCACACAGATACTCGTACGTCGGCATGGCCACCTACCTCGGGAAACTCCGGCCTGCGCCGGACAGACATTCACCATAAATTATAGCTCACCGGCCGGCTGACCTGCCCCGGCGCTGTTTGCGAAGGGGCGGGCAGGTGTGCAATAATCAAAGCTGGTTTGCCCATGGACCTCCAGGAGCTGGCGGACGACGTCTCCGAATACGTTGGTTTTCCCGTAACCGCGGCTGATGTCCGCCGGTTGTGCGCCGCCCTCGCCGCCGACCCAGATTTCTGGTCCTTTGCCCCCAGGGCCCGGATGCCCCTCCGGGCCGCCGGGTCGGTGGTGGCCCGCCTTGAGGCGGCCGGGCTCGTCAGCCTGGAGGGCACGCAAGCCCGGCTGACGGCCGCCGGCCGAACCGCCTTCGAAGACCTCGGAATAGGTCCACTGCCTGCCCCGGAGTGCGAAGCCTGCCGGGGAACCGGGGTCCTTCCCGACCGGTTCTTGCCAGACCGGGCCGTCCGCTTTTATACCATTGCGGCCAGCCGGCCTGCCCCGGCGGCCGAGTACGACCAGGTTCACCTCCTGCCCGAGGATGTCTGGCGCCGGGTAGCTTTCATGGCCGGGCGGGGCGACCTCAGCGGCCTTGACCTGCTGGTCCTGGGCGACGACGACCTCCTTTCGGTAGCCGCCGCCTTAACGGGGCTGCCCCGCCGGGTCGTTGTCCTGGAACTCGACCGCCGCCTGGTCGACTTTATCAACACCGTTGCCCGGGAAGAAGGCCTTCCCCTGACTGCCGAGCAGGCTGACCTGCGGGACCCGCTCCCTCTGGAGATTGCCGGCCGGTTCGATACCTTTCACACCGACCCGCCCGAGGCCCTTTCGGGCCTGCTGCTCTTCATCGGCCGGGGGATCGCCGGCCTTAAAGGACCGGGCTCGGCCGGTTACTTCGGCATCACCCACCTGGAGGGGTCGGTCAGCAAGTGGTACCGGCTCGAGCGGGCCCTGCTCGAGGAGTATCGGGTTGCCGTCACGGATATCCTGCCGGCCTTCAGCCGGTACCAGACGTGGGATTACCTGCTGGCGGACCTGCACCGGCCGCCCTTTGACCGGCTGGCACGGCCGCGTGGTTCCTGGTATAATTCGGATTTCGTGCGAATAGAACAAATTTCGGACCGCTTCGGCCCGGAGGTGGACGCTACGGACATTTATTTCGACACCGAGGGGCTGGTAGATACCTGACGCCGGGGCAGACCTGATGTGGACTTTGCCGGGGTACTACTGGTTGACCTGTGGGGCGGCCGAAGGGACGACCGCCCTAAACGCGTTTGATAACGCCCTCCTTGCGGCGGGAATCGGCGACCTGAACCTCATAAAGGTGAGCAGTGTTCTGCCCAGGGGCGCCCGGCCGCTCAACGGCCTCCCCGAGGTGCCGCCCGGAACCCTCATGCCGACGGTCTATACTGCCGCCATTTCCGAGAATCCAGGTGAGGTCATCTCGGCCTGCATCGGCATCGGCTTCGGCCGGGAGGCCCACGGGATGATCTTCGAGCATTCCGGTCCGGGCGACCCGGCCGAGGTCGAAAGGGTGGTCCGGCAGATGCTTGCAGAGGCGTTCGCCCGGCGGGGCATTGAACTTGAGCGGGTTGAGGTCTGCATCTCCAGCCACCGGGTCGAGCGGCTGGGATGCGCCCTGGCCGCAGTAATCCTATGGGGAGGTGACAGATGAGGAGCGTCGGCTCGCACCTGATCTTCGAGCTGTGGGGCTGTGACGACAGCATCAACTCGCCCGAAATCGTCGAGCAGACCCTGCGGGAGCTGACCGAGGTGGCCAAGGCGCGGCTGCTGGGCCTTCATCTGCACCCCTTCTCGCCGCAGGGCGTGACCGGGGTTGCCATCATTTCCGAGTCCCACATCCTGATCCATACCTGGCCCGAAATCGGGTATGCGGCCGTCGACCTGTTCACCTGCGGCGAGCCCGTCGACCCCGACGCGGTCGTCCCGGTCCTGAAGCAGCGGTTTAACCCGACCCACGTCCAGGTCCTCCAGCTCTTCCGGGGCATCGCCGGTGACTGACCGGGCCGGGTGGTTCGGGGAACCACCCCTTCGGGGCTTCCAGCAGCGGTTCCGGCTCCGTGGACGGCCCTATGCCGCCACGTCGGCCTACCAGCGGATTGAGGTCGTCGACACCGAACTGCTGGGCCGGGCGCTCGTCCTGGACGGGGCCGTTCAGACCACCGAACGGGACGAGTTTATCTACCACGAAATGGTCGCCCTGGTACCCCTCATGGCGCACCCCAATCCAGCCCGGGTCCTGGTTATCGGTGGGGGCGACGGCGGCACCCTGCGGCGGGTCCTTTCGGACCGGCGCGTGCAGTCGGCCACCCTGGTTGAAATTGACCCGGCCGTGGTCGAGGTCTGCCGCCGCTATCTGCCGGCCATCGCCGGCGGGGCCTTCGACGACCCCCGTGCCCGGCTTGTCATTGCCGACGGGGCCCGATTCCTGGCCGAAATCGCCGAAACCTTCGACGTCATCATCGTCGACTCGACCGACCCGGTCGGCCCGGCGGCGGCCCTCTTCACGGTCGAGTTCTTCCGGATTGCCCGGTCCCGGCTCGATTCGCCCGGCATCTTTGTCACCCAGAGCGGGTCGCCCATCCTGATGACTGGCGAGCTCGTAAGCGCTTACACTAACCTGGCCCAGGTGTTTCGCCTCGTCCGGCCCTACTTTGCGCCGGTCCCGGCCTATCCCGGCGTCTGGTGGAGCTTCCTGGCCGCCTCGGACGACCTGGACCCGGCCGTTCCCGTTGCCAGCCCGGCCGGCCCGACCGGCTATTACACCACCGAGGTCCACCGGGCCGCCTTCGCCCTGCCTCCCTTCCTCAAGGCCGCATTAGACGGAGGCTACGTCGATGCCCTTGCCGGTTACGCCGCCGTTTCTGGGTAGCCGTCAGCTCGAAAGGCCCCGCCTGGTCCTGCTCGGGGTACCCCTGGACCGGACCCAGTATTACCGGTCGGGGACCGGCCTTGCGCCGGGCCGGATCCGGCTCGTGTCCGACATCCTGGAGACCTACAGTCCCGAGCTTCACCGGGACCTTTCGGAAGTGGCCTTCACGGATGCCGGGGACATCGAAGTCGGCGGCCTCGGGCCCGAGGCCGCCGTCGAGCAGATTGCCCGGGAGACGGTCCCGTTTATTCAGGCCGGGTCCATCCCCATCCTGGTCGGGGGCGAGCATACCCTGACCCTGGGCGGGGTCCGGGCCGCCCACAGCCGCCACCCGGACCTGGTCGTCCTCCAGCTTGATGCCCACCTGGACCTGGCCGCTGAAGACCGGGGTATGGCCCTCACCCACTGGACAGTCTTCCGCAGAATCGCCGACGAAATCGGTCAGGACCGGCTGATTCAGCTCGGAATCCGGTCCGGCACCCGGGAAGAGTTCCTGGCGGCCGGCCGGTCCCGACACTGGTCGGCCGATGTGAGACTGCCCACGGCCCTGCGGCGTGAGCTCGGGCGTGTTCCCATTTATCTTTCAATTGATATTGACGTGCTCGACCCGGCGGTAGCGCCCGGCACCGGCTCGCCCGAGCCGCCGGGAGTCGGCTTCCGGGAGCTCATTGATTTTATTTACAGTTTGCGCAACTTCCGGATTGTGGCGGCCGACCTGGTCGAGGTTTCGCCCCCTTACGACCGGGGTGACCTGACCGCCGTCGTGGCGGCGAAGCTCCTTCGGGAGCTGATCTTGCTTTTGGGCTAAAAAGCGGGCGGCGCAGAACCTGCGCCGCCCGACGATTCGTTCTTGCCAGTCTAACCTAGGCCGCCTGAAGCTTCTCGAGGAACTGCCTCAGCTGCTCGCCCTCCAGGGTCCGCCCGCACTGGAGACAGGTGTATGCGAACTCGTCTCCAAGGCCGTCTTCCCGGATGAGGTCGCCGCGGCAGCGGGGACAGCTCTTAAGCAGGATCCGCTTGGGCACAGGTGCCGCAGAAATGCCGCGAGCCATATTCACCCCATTCACCTCCCTTCAGTTTTGACGGTTACCGGCCGCCGCGTGCTGCCTGGCGACCTCGACCAGCCGGCGGGCGATGTCTTCAACGCCCTGCTCCTGGCAGTCAAGGTAGACCGAGTAGATGGCCCGGTCAAGGAGCCGCGCCTGCAGGGGCGAAAGCGGCTCGCCCCCCATCCGGCGCCGGAGGAAGTTGGCCAGCCGGTACAGGGCAAACCGCTGCATGGGGGTCAGTTCCCGCCCCCGCGCCCGGGCAAGCTCTTCAACCTGGGCCTCGCCGGGCATCTGACCGGCGACGGTCGGAAAGTCGGAGTTATATGTGGTCTCGGTAACCATTGTCGCTACCTCGCTTTCAGCCAGCTGCACCGCCCCAGAGGCCCGGCTCAAACCAGCTTCCGCACGGCAGGTGCTCTGCGGTTGCCTCCAGCAGGGCCTGCCGGGCCTCGGCGTCGAGCAGGCCGGGCAGTTTCGGACCCAGCGCCCGGACCGTCTCTGCAACGGCCACGGTATGTCGAATATACCAGGTTGCCACCGCAATTAAAAGCGGCTGGCGAGTCGTCATTCCGATGACCCGGCCGTCGGCTTCAACCTGGCCGGCCACGAGCTCCTGGCCGTCAGCAACCACCAGGAGCCACCGGCAATCGCCGGGCCGGCGCAGCCTGTACCTGTACACCCGCCCCGGACACTGGCTGCAGGGGGCCGCGCACCCCGACATGCATACCAGCGTCAGGGCGATGCCCCGGTCGCGGGCGAGGCTGAGGGCCGGACCCAACTGCTCGAGCTCTGGCTCCCACCCGCTGACCACCGCCTGCCGCTCGGCCGACTCGATGAGCCTGCCGGCCTGGGCGATGAGGCTGGCATAGCCTGTAAAGTTGTAAACGTACGAAGGCGACTCGGTCCGGATAACCCGGTCCAGCGCCCGGGCCACCTGCCCGAGCCGGACCTCGAAAGACCGCTCCAGCCGGGCCAGGAGCTCCCGGTGGTCTACCGCCCGGTACCGGCGCCCGGACTCGGTCTCGACCACCACCACGGCCCCGCGCTCTTCAAGCCGGCGCAGAACCCCGTAGATGTTGGCCCGGGGAATCCCCGAGGCCCTGGCAAGCTGGTAGCCGGTCAGCGGACCCTGCTTGAGGAGGGCGATGTAAGCCCGGGCTTCATAGCCGCCAAAGCCCAGCTCCCCCAGCAGGGCGACCGGGTCCGAGACTTCCAAGCCACCCTCCGGATAGTAGTTGTCGCCGCAACTACTATCCGCCTGTTAGTATACGTCCGGTTGGGCCGCCTGTCAATGGTCGGACCGTTAAAATTTCGTCAAAATTTGCGGCGTCCGGGCGGGTCGTATATAATCCGGTGACTGCCCCACAACCCTCAAAACCAGGAGTGCGAGACATGGCCGGAAAGCTTGAAGGCAAGGTTGCCATCGTCACCGGGGCAAGCCGGGGCATCGGCCGGGCTATTGCGGTTCTCTTTGCCCGGGAGGGCGCCCGGGTTGCCGTTGCCGCCCGCACCGAGCAGGAGCGGGATGAGCGGCTCCCCGGCACCATCTACGATGTGGTCCGGGAAATCGAATCCTTCGGGGGCAAGGCCATTGCCGTCCGCACCGACGTCTCCAAAGAGGAGGACGTGCGCAATCTGGTGGCCCGGACCCGGGAGGCCTTCGGCCCCATCGATATTCTGGTCAACAATGCCGCGGTCAACTGGTACATCCCCGTAAAAGATTATCCGCTTCACCGCTGGCAGACGCTCCTCAATGTCAACCTGACCGGCCCCTTCATGCTGATTCAGGCGGTCCTGCCGGATATGCTCGAGCGGCGCAGCGGCAACATTATCAACATCAGCTCCCGGGCCGCCATCGGGCCCGGCCCCGGCCCCTACACCAGCCCGGGCCGGGGCGGCACCCCTTACGGCGTAAGCAAGGCCGCCCTTGAGCGGCTCACCCAGGGTCTGGCCCAGGAGCTCTTCGAGTACAACATTGCCGTGAACGCCCTCTCGCCGTCCCAGGTTGTCCCTACCCCCGGTGTCCTCTTCCACCGGCTCGTCGAATCGCCCGACGACCCCCGGGCCGAGCCGGTCGAGTACATGGCCCGGGCCGCCCTGGTCCTGGCAACCCAGACCGCCCAGACGATGACCGGCCGGATAACCTACAGCCAGGAGATCCTGCGGGAGTTCGGCCTGCTCTAACCCAGGTTCCAGAACCAGACCGAGCCGTCGGCCAGGCCGCAGGCGAGAAACTGCCCGTCCGGGGCGAAGGCCACGGCCTGGACCCGCTCGGGGTGGTCTTCAAGGACGTGGGCCAGGGTCTGGTCGGCCAGTCGCCAGAGGCGGACCGTCCGGTCCTTCGAGGCCGAGGCCAGGAGGTTGCCGTCGGGCGAAACGGCGATGGCCTGAACGCTTTCCCGGTGTCCTTTGAGAACGCCCAGCAGGGCCAGGTCCGGGAGCCGCCAGAGTTTGACCAGCCCATCGGCCCCGGCGCTCACAAGGAGGTCGGCCCGGGGTGAGAAGCGGACCGACATTACCCACTGGTGGGCCCGGACCGTCCCGACGGCCTCCCCGTCGGTGATTCGCCAGAGCCGGACCGTCCCGTCCATACTGCCTGTCGCCAGCAGGCCCCCGTCCGGGGAGAAGGCGACCGTCAGGACGGCGTCCGAATGGCCCCGGAGTCGTCGGAGGAGACTGCGTTCCCGGACGGCCCAGAGGCGAACAACCCTGTCAAACCCGGCGGAAGCCAGGAGGTGCCCATCCGGGGAAAATGCCAGGCTGTAGACGCCTTCTTCGTGCCCGATAAGTTGACCGACCCGCTTGCCGGTCGTTAGAGACCAGAGCCGAATTGTTCGGTCCCAGGACCCCGATGCAATCAGCTCGCCGTCGGGGGCAAAGCCCACGGCGTTAACCCCGGCTGTGTGGCCCTGGAGCAGGAGCCGCACGGCCCCAGCCTGCCGGTCGAAAATAGCGATAGTCTTATCGGCCGATGCCGAGGCCAGCAGGGTGCCGTCGGGGCTGAAGGCCAGGTCCGCCACCGCCCCGATATGCGGCGCAAGCACCTCACCGGGCGTGGGGTGCAGGACACCCGGCGGGGGTGGGGTCGCCGACCGCCCGGCCGGCACGCGGGCAAGCCGGACGACCTCCGGGTCGGAGCGGGCGTCCAGAATAGCGAGGAAGTCGGCCGTGGTCTGGGGGCGGTCGTCGGCATTAATGGCCAGGGCCCGCTCGACGGCCAGCCGCAGGTTCGGGGGGACCCAGCCCGGAAGCGGAACCAGCTGGTCGCCCAGGAGCCGGTCGGGGGCGGGCGGAGGTGGGCTCCCGGTCAGGGCGTGGTAGAGGGTCGCCCCAAGGCCGTAGATATCGGTGGCCGGCCCAACCCGGGCCTGAGAGGCGTACTGTTCCGGGGCGGCGTAGCCCGGGGTGACCACCCGGGTGTGCCTGGTTGTGACCCCCTGAACGAAGGCCCGGGCTGACCCGAAGTCAATCAAAACAACCCGGCCGTCGTTCGTAAAGAACACGTTTTCAGGCTTCACGTCCCGGTGAAGGAGGCCGGCCGCGTGGACGACCGCCAGGGCCGCCGCAACCTTGCGGGCCACCTCTTCGACTTCGTCGACGGGCAGTCGGCCCTGGCGGAGGATGCGCCGGGCAAGGGTATCGCCCTCCAGGTACTCCATGGCCAGGTAAGCCGTGCCGTTCTCTTCGAAGACGTCGATAACCCGCACGATGCCGGGGTGGTTAAACTGGGCGAGGGTCCGAGCTTCTTCCAGAAATTTCTGCCGGGCCTCTTCCATGCCCTTCTGCCCGAGGCCGGCCGGCGGCACCACAAAGCCGTCTTCGAGCCTGGTCGCTCCCTCAGGGAAAAGCTCTTTGATGGCGACCCGCATCAGGAGGCGGTTGTGGACGGCCCGGTAGGTTATCCCGAAGCCGCCCCGCCCGAGAACCCGCTCAACGGTGTAGCGGCCGTCGTAAAGGGTTCGGCCGCCGGGAAGGGCCTGGAAACTGCCGCCGACGTAGGCCCCGCAGGCCGGGCACACCCGGGAACCTTCCGGCAATACGCTGAAGCAAAACGGGCACTCCACGGCCGCCCTTTATTATATCGGCGGTTCGCCCCGCTTCCAACAGACGATCGGCCCGGTCAGAACAGCTTACAGGTTGCGGAGCCTCGGGTCGAGCAGGTCGCGCACGCCGTCCCCGAGCAGGTTCAGGGCCAGGACCGCCAGGGTCAGGGCCAGCCCCGGGAAGAGCATCATCCAGGGCGCCTCCCGCAGGTAGCCCCGGGCCTCGGCCAGCATGTTGCCCCAGCTCGGAATGTACGGCGGGGTTCCGGCTCCCAGGAACGAAAGGGAAGCCTCACCCAGGACGGCCGAGGCAAATACGAAAGTCCCCTGAACGATTATGGGCGAGAGGCAGTTCGGCAGAATGTGAACGCCCACAATCCGCAGGTTCGACACCCCGAGGGAAACGGCCGCCTCGACGAACTGCATCTCCCGGAGGCTGAGCACCACGCTGCGGACCAGCCGGGCGAGCCGCGGGGTATCGACCACGGTCAGGGCCAGGACCACGTTGTACTTGCTCGGGCCGAGGGCGGCCATAAGCCCGATGGCCAGCACAATGCCCGGAAAAGCCATCATGCTGTCCATTATCCGCATCAGCACCGTATCCAGCCGCCGGAAATAGCCGGCCGTAAGGCCAATGACCGTCCCGGCGATAACGGTGCAGAGGGCCACCAGAAATCCGATCTCCAGGGAGAGGCGGGCGCCCCAGACGACCCGGCTGAAGACGTCCCGGCCGAAGTTATCGGTGCCGAAGATGTAGGCCCCGCCCGGGGACTGGAGACGGCCGGACGGGTTGAGGGCCTGGGGGTCGTGGGTGGCAATCACCGGCGCGGCCAGGGCGATGATGACAAGGAACAGGAGCAGACTCCCGCCGATGGGCACGCCCTTGTAGCGAGATGCGACCCGCTTAAGGCGCTTCAGGACTGACGGCCGGGGCCGGATAACCTCGGCGGGGGCGGCGATAACGGGCGACGGGCTAGTCACGGTGCCGGATCCTCGGGTCAAGGTAAGCGTAGACCAGGTCCACGACCAGGTTCACGATGACATAGACGGCGGCGATTATCAGCACGATTCCCTGGACCAGCGGGTAATCCCGGCGGCTGACCGCCTGAACCAGGAGCCGGCCCACGCCGGGGATGTTAAATACCTGCTCGGTGATGACGGCCCCGCCCAGCAGGATGGCAAAGCTCAGGCCGATAACCGTAATGACCGGGATCATCGCGTTGCGGAGGGCGTGGCTGAGCACCACAGCCGCTTCGGAGAGTCCCTTGGCCCGGGCCGTCCGAATGTAGTCCTGGGCCAGGACCTCCAGCATCATGGAGCGGGTGATCCGGGCCAGCAGGGCCGACTGGGCAAACCCCAGGGTGAAGGCCGGCATCAGCAGGTAGCGGATGTTCTCCCAGAGGCCGGCCGAAAGGGGCTGGTAGCCGGCCACCGGCAGCCAGTTCAGGGTGACCCCGAAGATAAAGATCAGGTTGAGACCTACCCAGAAGGTCGGCATCGACACCCCGGCGATAGCCACCAGCATCGCCGCCAGGTCAAACCAGGAGCCCCGGAGTTTGGCGGCAATAATGCCGGCCGGAAGGCCGATGCCCACCGCAAAAGCCATCGCCAGGAGGGTCAGCATAAGGGTCGGCTCGACCCGCTCAAGGAACGCCTGAACGACGGGTTTATTCAAGAAGATCGAGGTCCCCAGGTCGCCCCGAAGCAGGCGCAGGTACCAGTTGGCCAGCTGGACGTGAGCCGGCTGGTCAAGGCCGAGCCGGGCCCGGAGCTCGGCCTTCTGCTGTTCGGTCGCCTCAGGCCCAAGGATCACCCCGACCGGGTCGCCGGGCGTCAGGTAGAGCAGGAGAAAGACGGTGGTTGAAACCACCAGCATAACCGGCACGGTCAGGATCAGCCGCCGGATAGTGTACGCCAGCACCGACTATCAGCCCCGGCTGTGGTTCGGATAACCGGTGGTCAGGCGCCGAACCCGCAGTTCCAGAAGAACCAGTCCGTCGGGTTCTGGTAGTTCACGATCTCCTTCCGGATGGCCCGCAGGGTGAACGACTCACCGCACTTGATCCAGGGCACATCCTCCCACTGGAGCTGCTGGAGCTCCCGGACGAGCTGCTTCTGCTTTTCGAGGTCGGTTTCGGCCATCATCTTCGAAACGATTTCGTCCTTCTTCGGGTTGGTCCACCAGCCCGGCCAGGTCCCGTCCAGGTACACCTGACGGATGGGATGGACGTAGGTCGGATGGCCCGTAATGAACACGTCGTATTCGTTGGGGTCGCTGCGGCGCCGGACCAGGGTCGCCCAGTCCATCACCTGCAGGTCGACCTTAAAGCCGACCTTCTCCAGCTGGTCCTTGAACGAGAGGGCCATGTTGTAGTTGTAGAAATATTCTTTTGTTGACATCCAGCGGATCGGCTGGCCGCTGTAGCCGGCCTCCCGCATGAGCTGTTTGGCTTTCTCGGGGTCGGGCTTGTTGTAAACTTCCTTGCCGACGTCGGTGTAGTAGGCGGTTTCCGGGGCGGCGATCTCCGGGCCGAGCCGGAAGAATTCCTTGCGGCCGAAGCCGGCCGTCATGATCTGCTCCAGGTCGACCGCAAGAAGCACCGCCCGCCGGAGCCGGACGTCGGTGAACATGCCCTGCTTCTTGTTAAAGTGGGGCCCATACTGGTAGTAGGGCTTGACGATAAGGGGTACCACGTTCGGATTGCCCTGCAGGTTCGGGTACTGGTCGGGCTGAAGGGACTCGGCAAAATGATACTCGCCGGTCCCAACCCCGTCGGCCCGGACCGAATCCTCCGGCACCGGGATAAACCGGATCTCGTCGAAGTAAGCCACCCGCTTGCCGCCGTAGCCGTTGGGCGGCTCCTCCCGGGCGGCATATTTCTCAAAGCGCTGGAGCCGGATGTAGCGGTCAACCACGTGCTCGACCATCTTGTAAGGCCCGGTGCCGATAATAAGCTCATCGGGCAGCCGGTCCTTCCCGACCTTTTCGGCGACCTCTTTGGGAAGCATCATCGCCTCGACCTCGGCCAGGAACTCCGGCAGCAGGCCCGTCGGCTGTTTGAAGGTGATGGTGAAGGTGTAGCGGTCATTCTCCTGGATGGTGTCGACCCGGGCGAAGATGGTCCGGCCGCGGCCGGACACCTGGGCCCAGCGCTTGAGGGATGCGACGGCGTCCTCGGCGGTAAGCTCCTTCTCGTTGTGGAAGAGGACGCCTTTGCGCAGGTAGAAGGTGAACTTTGTCCCGTCGGAGTTGACCTCGTACTTTTCGGCCAGGTGGGGGATGGGCGCAAACTTGCTGTCCCGAGTGAGAAGGGGCTCAAAGACGTGCCACATGGTGTTCTGGGTGATGGTGGCAGTGGTGAACCCGGGGTCAAGAGCCGGCGGCTCGCCGATAATAGCGACCTTCAGAACGCCGCCCTTCTTTGGCGTCGCCTGGGTCGTCTGCTGACCGCCCGGCTGGGGGGCGCTCGGCCCCGGCGCGCAGGCGGCCAGGATTGCGCCGGCCGCAACCGTACCCGCAAGCCCGAGGAATTCCCGTCGGGAAACGTTTTCTAGACCACGCGCCATGAAAGTCTGCCCTCCTTCTGGTTTTCCTTCCTCCAGCCCCGGTTTGCCGGACTGCCTAATTTTACACTGGCCCAGCGCTTCTCGCAAATCCCGGCTAGCGGCTTCGCAACCTCGGGTCGAGGACGTCCCGGAGGGCGTCCCCGAGCATGTTAAACCCGAAGACCGTAAGGCTTATCGCCAGGCCCGGCCAGAGCACAAGCCAGGGCGCCTGGTACATGTAGGCCCGGCCGATGCCCCCGAGCATGGCCCCCCAGGCCGGGTGGGGCGGCGGAACCCCGTAGCCGAGAAAGCTTATGGTTGACTCGGCCAGGATGGCGCCCCCGAGCTGGACCGTGGCCAGGACAATGACCACCGGGAAGACGTTGGGCAGGACATGGAACAGGAGAATCCGGCCGTCGGTGCACCCGATGCACCGGGCGGCCTCAATGTAAAGGTTGTTGCGGACGCCCAGAGTTGCGCCCCGGACGACCCGGGATGCCCCGGCCGCCAGGAGCACCCCCAACGTTATCACCACGTTCCAGAGGCCCGGACCAAGCACCGAAAGAAGGCTTATTAAAAGGACAATGGCCGGGAAGGCCATCCAGATGTCTACCAGCCGCTGAATAAGGGTGTCCAGCCGGCCGCCGAAGTAGCCGGAGACGGTGCCGATGAGGGTTGCCAGGCCCATGGCGATAAAGACCGACCCGAAGCCGACGGTCACCGAGACCCGGGCGCCCCATATGATCCGGCTGAGCATGTCCCGGCCGTTGGCGTCGGTTCCCAGGGGATGCTCCAGAGTCGGCGGCTGAAGCCGGACCGCCGCATCCCCCTGCTCGTAGGAGTAAGGGGCCAGAACGGGCGCAAAGGCGGCCGTAAGAAGGAGCAGGAGCACGACGGCCGCCCCGAAGGCCCCAAGGGGCTTGCGCCTGACGAACCACCAGACCCGACTTCCAAAGCCCGGCCTGGCGGCCAGCCGGCTCACATCTTCGTAAGTCCGGGCGCCGCTAATCATACTGAATCCTCGGGTCCAGGTAGGCGTAGATGATGTCGACAAGCAGGTTGCTGGTCAGGATAACCAGCGCGAAGACCAGGTTGAGGGCCTGGACAACGGGGTAATCCCGGTACTGGATGGCCTCCAGCAGGTAGCGGCCCATCCCCGGAATAACGAAGATCTGCTCCATCACCACCGACCCGCCGACCAGGACCGAAACCTGCAGGCCCAGGACCGTTACCACGGGGATGAGGGCGTTCCTAAGGACGTGGCGGAAGATGATAACCCGGTCGGCAAGCCCCTTCGCCCAGGCGGTCCGGACGTAGTCCTGGCGGAGCACTTCCAGCATGGTGGCCCTGGTCAGGCGCATCAGGGTTCCCGAAAGGCCGATGCCCAGGATTGCGGCCGGGATGACGACGTGACTTAAGTTCTTAATCGGGTCAACGTAAATAGGGGTGTACTGCAGGGGCGGGGTCCAGCGGAACCAGATCGACGGAAAAGTGATAACCAGGGTGCCGAGCCAGAAGCCGGGGATGGCCAGGGCCGCCACCGCCACCCCCCGGGCCAGGTAGTCCGTTATGGTGTCCTGTTTTACGGCCGAAAGGACCCCGACCGGGATAGAAATCAAGAGGCCGATGAGCATGGCGAGCAGGCCGAGCTCGGCCGTGATGGGAAGCCGGCGGGCAAGCTCATCGATAATCGGCTGGCGGCTCCGCAGAGAAGCGCCCAGGTCGCCCCGCAGGACGCGCCCGAGCCACTCCCAGTACTGGACATAAACCGGCTTATCCAGGCCGAGCTTTGCCCGGAGGGCATCCAGGTTTTCGGCGTAGGCGTAATCCTGCAGAAGCATCGTCACCGCGTCCCCGGGCAGGAGCCGGATGAGCCCGAAGACAAAGACCGAGACCCCCAGGAGGGTCACGGCCATCAGGAGGAGCCGCCTGATAATGTAGCGGGACATGCCGGCTACCTGTTAAGCCAGACCCTGGGGGCCATCACCCCGCCGTAGCCGTATTCAGTTGTCGAGTACGGGTAGTAGCCCCCGACGTACGGGTGGACCGCCCAGTAGACGTAGGGCACGGAGCCCGGCACGTAGTACATCTTCTCGGCGGCGTAGCGCTGAATCTCAAAGATCAGCTTCCGGCGCTCGTCCATGTTCAGGGTCTCGGCCTGCTTGTCGATCATCTGGTCGAGGGTTGGGTCATTGATATGGGCGTGGTTCCGGTTGCCCTTGGAATGGAGCATGCCGAAGAGATAATCGTGTGGCTCCTGGAACTGCGTCTGGAGGCCCCAGACCATCCCCTCCTCGAACTTGCCCAGGAACGTCGTGGAGATATAGGCCGAGTACTCCTGCATCCTGAGCTCGACGTCAAAACCGGCCCGCTTAAGCTGGGCGTGGATGAGCTCGACGTACTGGACCCAGACGGTCCCATAGCCCGGGGTGCTGATGAGCACGGTTTTGAGACCGTTGGGGTAGCCGGCCGCGGCTAAAAGCTCCCGGGCCGCCCGGGGGTCATACTTGAAGTACTTGCCGGCCGGGCCCATCTCCGGGCTCTTCGGGTCCAGCCACCAGGACTGGAGCGCCCAGGGGATGATGTTGTTCCAGCCGCCCTGCCCGTTGTAAACAACCTTGAGGATTTCGTCCCGGTCGATGGCCATGGATACCGCCTGCCGCACCCGCGGGTCGTTAAAGGGAGGCTTGTCAGCCCGCCAGTACATGAAGGGGATGTACAGGTACTCCCACTGGTAGATCTTGGCGTCGGGGACCGTCTGCTTGAAGTTCTCCAGGTCCTGGGGGTTGACGCCGGCCATGTCGACCTCCCGGGCCCGCAGGGCAGCCATGGCGGTGGCCGTATCCGGGATAATCAGGCCGACGACCTTATCAACATACGGGCGGCCTTCTTCGTAGTAATCCGGGTTCCGGGTGAAGGTGAACGAGACCCCGGATTCGAAGTTTTCGAGCATGAAGGGCCCGCTGCCCACCACAACTTTGCTGGCGTCGCCGTACTGCTCGACCACTTCCCTGGGGACAACCCAGAAGAAGTAGGATGAGATATTGGTCAAAAACGGCGCCCAGGGCCGATTAAGCTTGAACTGGACCGTGTAGTCGTCGACCGGCCTGACGTCGGCCACCTGGGCGAAGACGTTGCGCTCGGGCGACTCTTTCATAAAGCGGTTGAAGGCCCAGACGACGTCCTGGGCGGTGACCGGCCGGCCGTTCAGCGGCGGCTTGTTGTGCCAGCGGGCATTCTTCCGGAGATAGAAGGTCCAGGTCGTGCCGTCCTGGGAGACCTCGTACCGCTCCGCCAGGTCGGGCTCGCCCGGTATGAAGGCGTTGGCCCCGACATCAGGACCATACTTGAACTTTAAAAGTCGGCTGTAGACGAAGCCGGAGAAGATTTTCGTCCGGTATGAGACGTTGAGATACGGGTCGAGGGTGGGCGGGTTTTCCGTCATGAGGTTAAGGCGCAGGGTCCCGCCCCGTTTCGGCCCTTCCTGCGGCTGGGCCTGGGGTGCTGAAGGGGCGGCCTGCGGGGCACACCCCCAGAGGCCCAATCCAAGCCCGGTAATTGCCCCCGCCTTAAGAAGCGTTCGCCGCGAGAGCCTGCGTCCCAGCAATCCCACCTGGTCGCGACCTGCTTCAGTCATTGCCAGAAGCCCTCCTCCCACGAGGCGGTTGGGGTTTGCCCGATTATACCGCGCCCCAATCTGCCCGTCAAGGCAACCAGCCGCCGCCGGTAAGTTTTTTATATTTTGCGGCTGCGCCGGCCGGCATCACCGTGGTGTAAACTTTTGGGGGGGCTATGGTGAAGCGAAAGCGCCAGAGGCAGGGCGCCGACCGGCGGCTCCTCGCCGTTATCGCCGTCATCGGCATTCTTGCCATCGCAGTTCCCGTTCTGCCGTATACGGGCGTCCTGCCGGCCGCCACGGGGCCCGGGCCGGGTTCAGGTCCGGGGAGCACCCTGCCCGGCCGGGCCGTTCCCGACCAGGGCCGGGACCACGTCCTTCCCGGTCAGCCCCACCCGCCGTATAACACGACGCCCCCAACCTCCGGCTGGCACTACCCGAGCACCGCCGACTGGGGCATCCACACCGAGCCGATCCCCGACGAGCTTCAGGTCCACAACCTCGAGCACGGGGGCATCCTCATCCAGTACAACTGCCAGTGTCCTGACCTGGTCGAGAAGCTGGCGGCCATCGTCAAGCGCTACCCGTCCCACGTCATCCTGGCCCCGTACCCCAAGATGCCCTACCGGATCGCCCTGACGGCCTGGACCCGGATCGACACCCTGGACGACTTTGACGAGGCCCGGATCGTCCGGTTTATCGAAGCCTACCGGATGCGGGGTCCCGAGAACGCCCCGTAGGGCCTTAACTGCCCGCCGGCGGCCATAAAACCACGCCCCCTTCGGCCATCCGGTCGATGACCCCGGTCAGCCGTCGGGCCTCCGTCCGGGAGTAGACGTGGGGCTCAAGCCGGGGCAGGCCCAGGGTTTTCTTGACGGCGGCAAAGGCGTCGGCCCGCCTTCGGCCCCGGCAGACAACAAGCAGGTCGATATCGCTGCTGGCTGTGTAATTTCCCCGGGCATACGAGCCGAAAAGGACAACCCCCTCCAGCGGCAGCTTCTCGTTGAGACCCGGCAGCCGCTCAGCGAGCCGGCTGATATTATCCGCCGGGCTCAGCTCCGGATAAAAGACCCTGACCGAACTTGACGATACTTTTCTGCCTGGGCGACCCAGTCGCGGCTTCTTTCCACGGCGGGCCAGCTCAGTCCGCCAGGGCGGGCCGGATCTCCCGGGCGAACCGCTCGATGGTCCGGAAAGCATCCGCCAGGGTTTCCCGGTCGAGCTCGGGCACGCTGTAAAACGTATCCAGCACGAAGTGCTGGACGCCCAGCTCCTTAAACTGCCGCAGGTCGTTGACGATGTCGTCCGGGGTGCCGATCAGGGGGATCCGGCGGTAGCCCTCTTCCCGGCGGTCGAGGATTTTTAACGGCTCCCGGGCCGATATCACCAGGGACTTCGGGTCCCGGCCGTAACGCTGGCAGTACTGGGTCAGAACGGCCAGGGACTGCTTGAGGTCCGGAATTTGGGGCCGGGTCGGGTGCCAGCCGTCCCCGAACCGGACCGCCCGGCGGATGCCCTTTTCGGAGTTGCCCCCAACCCAGAGGGGCGGGTGGGGCTTCTGGACGGGCTTCGGCTCGAAGCGGACGTTGCGAATTTTAAAATAGCGGCCCTGGAATTCGGGCACGTCCTGGGTCCAGAGGGCCTTAAAAATCCGGATATACTCGTCGGAAAGCCGGCCCCGCTCGTGGAAGGGCACGCCCAGGGCGTTGAACTCATCCTCGGCCCAGCCGGCCGCCACCGCAAAAATGGTCCGGCCGCCCGAAAGGACGTCGATGGTGGCGAGCATTTTGGCGGTGACCACCGGGTTCCGGTAGGGCAGGATGAGGGCCGAGGTTCCGAGGGTTATCCGGCGGGTTACCGGAATCACGTAGCCCAGGACGATGAGCGGCTCGTAAAAGACCTCCCCAAACCGGCTTACGGCCGTCTCGGGAACGACCACATGGTCGGTAGCCCAGAGGGAATCGTATCCGAGCTCCTCGGCCCGCTGGGCGAACTCGATAATTGCCCCGGGCGACGCCACCTGGCGGAAATGAGGTAATGTCAGGCCGAACTTCACGACACGGTACTCCTTTCCGGGGCGGTTTCGGGGACGACAAAGACGAACCGGGCGATATCCCGGCCGAGGGACACCGGCCGCTCGCCGACCAGCACCACCAGGGAATCGCCCCTGGGGCCGTAGTCAAGGACCTTCAGGCCAACCCCCGGCCTGATGCCCCGCTCCTGAACGTACTGGAGAACGGCCAGGGTATTTTCCACCGGCTCGGCCACCCGGGCAACCCGGCCGCAGGCACCCACGGGCAAACTAGCCAGCGGCTGCTCCAGATCAAGGTCAGCCGGTGGGGGATTGCCGGGGATCGGGTTGCCGTGGGGGCACCGCGACGGGTAGCCGAGAAAGCGGTTCAGGGCGGCCTCGACTTCGGCCGAGATGCAGTGCTCGAGGTTGTGGGCCTCGACATCGGACCTGGCCCAGTCGAAACCGAGCACGTCGGTGAGAAACCGCTCGATGAGCCGGTGGCGCCGCATCGAGGCCTCGGCCAGGGCCTGGCCCTTAGCCGTAAGGGTCACCTGCTTGCGGCTGTCAAGGACAACCAGCCCGTCCCGGGCCATCCGCTGGAGCATCATGGTGACGGTGGCCCGGGAGACGCCGAGCAGTTCGGCCAGCCGGGCGCCGATAACCGGCTGGCGCTCCTCGGCGAGCATATAGATAGTTTCGAGATACTCCTCAACCCGGGGACTGGCCTTCGCCGATGGCCCCCGCTCACTTACCTGGACCAAGCGACCACCCCCTTGACAAAAATAAACTATTTGGTTATAAAAATGCAGACTGTTAGATTAATCTAACAGGCTTCTCGGGTCCCGTAGATTATAGCAGGGCCGGGGCGCCGGTCCCAGTGGGGCATTTTTCATCTAAAGAAGCTGTCGGAGGGTCAAACTATGTTCAGGAAGGTTGCGCTCGGGGCTGGTCTGGTGCTCGGTCTGGCGGTTCTGGCCGGGGTGTTCTGGGTTTTAACCCACCCGCCGGTTTCGCCGTCGGAGCAGGCCCTGAAGCTTCTGGGCGGGTCGACGGTCGGCCTTCACCAGGCCATGGATGCCGCCCAGGCCGGGGATATCCAGACGGCCAGGGCCCGGTTCGGTGAGTTCGAGGAAATCTGGGAGCAGGTCGAGTCAGCGGTTGCCGGGACCTTGCCCGAAAGTTACCGGACCATCGAAGAGCGGATGGATACGGTTCGGGACGCCTTTGAGCGGGGGGCTCCGCCGGCCCAGCTTGCGGCCGCGATTGAAGAGCTTGATGAAAGCGTGGACCTCTACCTGACGAAGGCCGCGACCGCCTCCGGCAAGCCGGCCCGGGCGGCCGCCCGCATTGAGTCCGTGGTCGAGCTCGTCGCCGACGCCCGGGCGCGGCTGGCCGCCGGGGACACCGCCGGCGCCCTGGCCAGAGCCCGGGAATTTCAGGCCGAGTGGCCCTTCGTTGAGGCCCAGGTGAAGGCCCGGTCCCCCGAGGCCTACCGGCTCGTAGAAAATGAGCTGGGAGTCGCCCTCTCGGCCCTTAACCGTTCGGGGTCGGACCAGCAGGCCCGGGAGGCCCTGACGAGCATCGAGAATGCCCTCCGGTCGCTGACCACCCGGGAGGTTGAATACGGCCCCATTGACGCGGCGGTTATCCTCCTGCGGGAAGGGCTTGAGGCGGTCCTGGTCATAACGGCCCTGCTGGCGTTTCTCAAGAGGTCGGGGCACTCCGACAAGGCCGCCTGGGTCTGGGGCGGCGGCCTGGCCGGGGTCCTGGCCAGCGTGGCGGCCGGCCTGGTTGCCAATCTGGCCCTCGCTGGGGTTGCGGCTGCAACCGACCCGGAGGTGGTGGAGGGCATGACCGCCCTGGTTGCGGCGGCCCTGCTGGTTTATGTGAGCTACTGGCTCCACTCGAAGAGCAGTCTGCGGGCCTGGCAGCAGTACATTCAGGGAACGACTTCCCGGGCCCTCGCCCGCGGCAGCCTCTTCGGCCTGGGGCTGATCGCCTTCCTCGCCGTGTTCCGGGAAGGGGTTGAGACGGTCATCTTCTACCTGGGCATCGCGCCGGCCGTAAGCCTGGCGGACCTGAGCCTCGGGCTGGGCCTGGGGGCCGTCGTCCTGGCCGCCGTTTCGGCCGCCATCTTCCTGCTCGGCCTGCGGCTGCCCCTGCGGCCCTTCTTCCTGGCGGCAAGCCTGCTCATCTACCTGCTGGCCTTTAAGTTCATCGGCACCGGAATCCACAGCCTCCAGGTCGCCGGTCTGCTGGGCGTTTCGGTCCTGGACTACCTGCCGGCCGTGGACTGGCTGGGCATTTTCCCAACCTGGGAGACGGTCGCGCCCCAGCTCGGGTTGCTCCTCGGGGCGGTTTTCGTCCTGGTACTGGGACGGCGGCCCCGACCCGGCCTTGCGTAAAAAGCTTTTGGGGGGGAAAGTCATGGCAGTCAGGTCTTTAATCGGGGTGTTCGGGCTGTTGCTTGTCCTCGCCCTGGTGGGGTGTTCGCCCCAGGCGCCGGGCAAGACCCGGCTGGTTGTGGCCATTCAGCCGACCCTTTCGGCCGCCGAGATGGTGGAGAAGGCCAGGCCCCTCGAACAGTACCTCGAACAGCGGCTGGGAGACGTGGACGTGGAGGTTTATGTGCCCCTGACCCAGGCCGGGGTTATCGAGGCCCTCAGGTTCGGCCAGGCCCACGTCGCCTTTATGGGCCCGTTCCCGGCCCACCTGGCCGTCGAGCGGGCCGACGCCCAGCTTGTGCTGGCTGAGGTCCGGGAAGTCATCCACGGCCAGCAGAAGGTGGAGGCTCCATACTATTTTTCTTACTGGGTTGTCCGGCCCGACAGCCCCTATCAGAAGCTGGCCGACCTCCGGGGCCGGCGGGCCTGCTTCCCGAGCCCGGTTTCGAGCTCCGGTTACATCGCCCCGATGGCCAGGCTCATTGAACTGGGCCTGCTGTCCCAGCCGGCCCAGGGCGAGGTAGACCCGAAGGCCTTCTTCAGCGAGGTGCTTTTCGCCGGGGGTTACGGCCAGTGCTGGGAGGCCCTTAAGGCCGGCCAGGTCGACGTCACCATCATCGCCGGGGATGTGCCCGAAAACCTCTACCGGGAGGTGCTGGCCAGCACCCGGGTCCTGGAACAGCAGGGTCCCCTGCCGTCCCACGCCGTGGTCGTGAGCAAGGGCCTCCAGGAGCCCCTGCGGTCCCGGGTTATCGAGGCGCTTCTGGGCCTTAACGCCCCCGAGTACCGGCCGCTGATGCGCCAGTTTATCTCGGGCCTCTTCGTGGGCTTCCAGCGGTCGGATGCGGCCACCCACCTGGGATCCTTCCAGCAGTTCGTTAAACTCACCCGGGTTGCATTTACGGAGCGGCTGAACCCGTGACGGCCACCCGACCCAACCCCGCCGAAGGGCCGGCCTCAACGCCGGCGGTTGATGTTCGGGACCTGTGGCTCGCCTACCGGCCGGGCCAGTGGGTCCTGAAGGGGGTAAGCCTCCGGGTTCCGAAGGGCCAGGTCTGGGTGGTCATGGGGCCGTCGGGGGCCGGCAAGACCACCCTGCTGAAGGCCCTGGCCGGTCTGCTGCCGTTCCAGCGGGGTGCGGTTGAGGTGATGGGCTTTCAACTGCGGGGCGAGCCGCCCCGGACCTTCCGGCGGGTCGTCGGCTACATTCCCCAGCAGCTCGGACTGGTCCGGGGACTGACTGCCCTGGAAAACGTCCTGCTTGGGGCCCTGGGCCGCCACGGCGGTCTCGGCCCGACCGTCGGCCTCTTTCCCCGGCAGGAAGTCGCCCGGGCCCGGGACTACCTGGCGATGCTCGGCCTCGGGGATAAGGCCGGAACGCGGGTCTTCAACCTGAGCGGGGGCGAACGCCAGCGGGTAGCCATCGCCCGGACCCTGATGCAGGACCCCCAGCTCATCCTGGCCGACGAGTTCGTTTCTGACCTGGACCTGCCCCGGGCGGCCCGGGTTCTCGAAACCGTCCGGGCCCTGGTCCAGGAAAGGGGTCTTACCCTGGTGATGAACCTGCACGAGATCCAGCTGGTCCAGGAGCTGGCCGACCACGTTGTTGTCCTGAAAGACGGCCGGCCGGTTTACCAGGGGCCGGCCGACTCGCTTGGGTGGGCGGATTTCCGGGTGCTGGTGGAGGCGCCGGATGGGGGCACCGGAGTCGGCGGCCGGTAAGGGCCGGGACCTGGACCTGCGCCGCTGGCGGGACCTGAGCGGGGTCCTGGCGCTCCTCCTGGTAATGGGGTGGATTCTGGGCCGGATGGGCTTTTTCGACCCGGGCCGGCTTGCCGGCGGCCTGGCGAATTTCGGCCGGTTTGCGGCCGAGCTCTTCCCGCCGGACCTGTCGGTTCTGCCGGCGGTCCTGGGGGCGCTGGCCGAGACGGTGGAGATGGCCTTTGCGGGAACTTTTCTCGGGTTTATTTTGTCGTTTCCCCTCGGCGTCCTCGGGACCCGGACCCTCTTTCCCCGCCCGGTCGTCCTGGGGGTCCGGTTGCTGGTGGCGATGATCCGGACGGTGCCGAGCCTCCTCTGGGCGGTGATAATGGTCATTGTCGTCGGCCTCGGGCCGCTGGCGGGGACCCTGGCTCTGGCGGTCTATACCGTGGGCTACCTGGCAAAGCTCTACGCCGAAATCCTCGAGGGGGTCGACCCCGAGGTTCTCGAGGCGGTCCGGGGGCTCGGCGCCCACCGTCGCCACATTGTCCGGTATGTGCTCTGGCCGGAATCGGCCAACACAATCCTGAGCCAGCTGCTTTTTATGCTCGAATACAACATCCGGTCGTCGACGGTGCTGGGCCTCGTCGGGGCCGGCGGGGTCGGCTTTTACATGCAGGTTTATATAAGCACCCTGGCTTACGGCCGGCTTGCGACCGTCCTGCTGGCAGTCCTGGCCATCGTTTTGCTGATGGACGGGCTGAGCGCCTGGGCAAGGCGCCGCTACCTGCTGCAAAGCTGATGTCTTTGCCCATCTGCTGGGGGCAAAGGGAACCGGGTTGACAGATCCCCGAGTTCCCAGAAATCTTCCGTGCCCGCTGAAATTGTTGGCCGTAGTCTGAGATAGGGCGTCGCCCGGCCTGCTTGTGCTGCTGCCCGGGTTGAGTTAACATTCTAAATGGAATCGAGCATTAAAGGGGCAAAATCGCGACTAAAGCTGTAATGATTCGTCCGGTCCGACCGACGGACCTGGTCGGCCTTGCCGCCCTGCAGCGGCGGGGCTATCCGAATGAAGCATACGGTCGGCGGGCCCTTGGGCGGGAACGGGATGATTGGACGGACCTTCTGCGGGTCCTGAACCCGCTGGTTTCATTCGAGATTCGCCGCCACACCCTGCTCTTCGACGACGGCGACCGCCTGATGGGTCTGGTCTCCACCCTGCCCTTTGGGCGGGGCTACTGGGAAGTTGACCGCCTGGTCTGGCCCCCGGACGGCCGACCGCAGGACTGCGCCGAACTGCTACGCCGGCTCGGACTTGACGCCGCCGAGCACGGGGTCGAGCGGATCTACCTGCGGCTTGCCAGCGACAGTCCGGTCCTTGGGGCGGCCCGGTCGGCCGGCTTTATCCCCTACCGGACGGAGACCCTCTACCGCGGCGGGCCCGTCAGGCTGCAGATGGAAAGCTCCGGGCGGCCCCGCCGGCGGGGAGACGACCTCGCCCTGTTCCGGCTCTACTGTCGGGTTGTTCCCCTGACAGTCCGGCAGGCCGAGGCCATGACCCTGACGGAGTGGCGCCAGTGGTTCCGGGGCGGCCGCCAGCTCATCGTCGAGGAGGCCGGCGAGCCGGTGCTCTGGGCCCGGCTCGGTACCGTTGAAGACCAGCTCCAGCTTGCCGTCGAGGCCGGGGACCTGCCCGCCCCGGTGATCACCCGGCACCTGGGCGCATTTCTCAGCCGCCACGGCGGGAAGAAGGCGGTTATCGGTCTGGTTGCCGATTACCAGCCCCACGTTGCCGCCGCCCTTGAGGCCCTCGGGTTCGGGCCGGCTGGCCAGTTCGTGAGCCTGGTCCGCCACCAGACAGTGCGGGTTGAAGCCAAGAAACTTGTTCCGGTAAGGGCTTGAAGGAGGGTTTGAGGTTGCAGCAGGTAATCACCGACGACCTGGAAGCGCTGCTGGCCGTTGTTCCGCCGGATATTGCTGAGCCGCTCCACGCCCACCCCCGGAAATCGGACCTGCTTGAGATTGTCATGGACCTGGGCCGTCGGCCCGAGGCCCGGTTCCCCGGCGACGACATCATCCTGAACGACCGGGACGTCACCGAGGCCGACATCGAGTACGTCGTTTCCCGAATCGGCCAGTTCGGAGACGACAACCGGGCCGGAATTCCCCGGACCCTGCACCGGATCTCGGCCATCCGCAACCGCCAGGGCAAAATTGTCGGCCTGACCCTGCGGGTTGGGCGGGCAGTCTACGGCACGGTCCGGATCATCCAGGACCTGATCGAGTCGGGCAAAAGCATCCTTCTGCTCGGCCGGCCCGGTGTCGGCAAGACAACCATGCTCCGGGAAGCGGCCCGGGTCCTGGCCGACGACCTCCGCAAGCGGGTCATCATCGTCGACACCTCGAATGAGATTGCCGGCGACGGCGACATCCCCCACCCGGCCATTGGGCGGGCCCGCCGGATGCAGGTCAAGACCCCGGCCCTCCAGCATGCCGTCATGATCGAGGCCGTTGAAAACCACATGCCCGAAGTCATCGTCATTGACGAGATCGGCACCGAGCTGGAGGCCGAGGCGGCCCGGACCATTGCCGAGCGGGGGGTCCAGCTCATCGCCACCGCCCACGGCAACACCCTCGAAAACCTGATCATGAACCCGACCCTGGCCGACCTGGTGGGCGGGGTTCAGTCGGTGACCCTGAGCGACGAGGAGGCCCGGCGCCGGGGCACCCAGAAGACGATCCTGGAGCGCAAGGCGCCGCCGACCTTCGACGTTGTCGTCGAGATTCAGAGCTGGACCGAGGTGGCGGTCCACCCCGATGTGGCCGAAGCCGTCGACCTGATCCTGCGGGGGATCGAGCCGCCCCACCTGCGCCGCCAGCTCATGCCCGACGGCACCATTCGGGGCTTCGAACCCCAGCGGCCGCCGGCGGCCCGGCCCGGCCCCACCCCACCCCCGGAGGCCCCCGAAAAGCCCCTCCGGATCCTGGCCTACGGGGTGAGCCGCGACCGGCTCGCCCAGGTCGCCCGGGGCCTCCAGCTTCCCGTGGTGATGGTCGACTCCCTGGCCGATGCCGACGCCGTCATGACCCTCAAAAACTTCTACCGGAAGAAGCCCCAGCTTCTCCGGGAAGCCGAGGCCCAGGGCATTCCCGTCTACGTTCTGCGCAGCAACACCATCATCCAGATGGAACAGGCCCTTACGGCCATCTTCGGCCTGCCCGAAGAGGCCGCGGCCGGCGAGCCGGCCACCCGGCCGGGCCGGCTTGATGAGACGGCAGTCGGCCATCAGCCGCGCTTCGGCGCCACCGTCAAGGTTACGGACGCCCTGCGGAGGCTCCGGGCCTACCGCGACCGCGCCGGCTAGTGGGGCTCTTTATCGTTTTCGAGGGGCCGGAGGGCTCGGGGAAGACGACCCAGCTTCAGCGCCTCTACCGGCGGCTCCGGCGGGCCGGCATCCCCGTCATCCGCACCCGGGAGCCGGGCGGCACCCGCCTCGGCGAGCGACTCCGAACCCTGCTGAAACGGGCCGATGAAGATCTGGCGCCGGAGACGGAGCTTTTTCTTTTTCTCGCAGCCCGGGCCCAGCTTGTAAACACGGTCATCCGGCCGGCCCTGGCCGCCGGGAAGGTCGTCCTCTGCGACCGCTACTCCCCGTCAACCCTCGCCTATCAGGCCTACGGCCGGGGCCTGCCCCTGGACCAGGTCGCGGCGGCCGACCGGCTCGCAACCGGCGGCCTCTGGCCCGACCTCATCGTACTGCTGGACCTGCCGGTCGAGGCCGGGCTGGCCCGCCGGGGCCGGGCCGAAGCCGACCGGTTCGAGGCGGAGGACCTGGAGTTCCACCGGCGGGTCCGGGCCGGGTATCTGGAGCTGGCCCGGTCGGACCCGGAACGGTGGCTCGTCCTGGACGCCCAGGCGCCCCCGGCCGATTTGGCCCGACGGGTGTGGTCCGGCGTCAGGGACCTGCTGGGCAGGCGGGAACCGCCCCCACCCCAACCAGCCAGGCCGGGCCATTGCCCCGCAACGCCGTAGCCGCCCGGCTCCCAGGGACCCGTCAGCTACCGGCTGCGAGCTCGAAGGGCTCACCGCCCCCTACCTGAAGCTGTGGGCGGCCGGGACGCCGGCCAGGGCGGCAAGGCCCGGGGGCTCGATCAGCCTGAGAACAGTCGGGTTGAGGGGCCGGCGGCCCTCAGGCGGGTCAGCGGCCGACTCCGGAATCCGGACCGGCACCCGCAGCCGGCCCACATCCTCGGCCAGCAGGGTCAGGCTTCCCCGGCTCCGGTCAATCCGGCCGGCCACCACCAGCAGGGGCGCCGTCCGGATGACATCCCGGCGGCGCTCGTAAAGGCCCGGCAGGATAACCACATCGGCCTCGCCGAACTCGTCGTGAAGGGTTATAAAGCAGAGGCCCCGGGCATTCTCCGGCCGCTGACGGGCAACCACCAGCCCGGCCGCCGTCACCCGGGTACCGTCGGGCAGGCCCGGCAGCGCCCCCAGCGGCACGACCCCCTCCCCCAGGGCCGGCCGGAGCAGGCCCACCGGGTGATAGGCCACCGACAGGCCCATCACCCGGTAATCCGCCAGCATCCGGTCCCAGGTCGAAACCTCCGGCAGCCGCGGCACAGGACCGGGGTCCAGGGGCAGGGCCGGCTGCCAGGCACCCCCGGCCCGGCGGCCGCCCAGCACCAGCCCGAGCTGCCAGAGAAGCTCCCGCCGGCCGAGGCCGAAGCCGTCGCAGGCCCCGACCAGGATTAAGTTTTCCAGGGCCTGCCGGGGCAGACCGGTCCGGCGAACCAGGTCCCCCAGCCACCGGAACGGCCCATCCCGCCGGGCGTCCTCGATGGTCCGGGCCCCGGCCTCCCCGATGCCCTTGACGAAGGCCAGGCCCAGCCGCACCGCCCCGCCCTCGAGGGTGCACCTGGCCCGGCTCAGGTTGATGTCCGGCGGCAGGACCACAACCCCGTGGCGCTGGGCATCTTTTATAAGCACATCCGGGGCGTAGAAGCCCAGCGGGTAATTGTTGAGCAGGGCGCAGAGAAACTCGGCCGGGTAATAGAGCTTCAGCCAGGCCGTCTGGTAGGCCAGCTGGGCGAAGGCCACGGCGTGGGACTGGGGATAGCCGTAAGCTGAAAAGCCCCGGATTTTATCGAAGACCCGGCGGGCCGTCGCTTCGGGGATCCCCTGGGCCAGGGCGCCCTGGCGGAACTCCTCCCAGAAGGCGGCGATGGCCTGCTCCGAGCGGCGGCGGGAGAGGGCCCGGCGCAGGGCGTCGGCCCGGGCCGGCGAAAAGCCGCCGATGGCCATGGCCGCCTGAATCGCCTGGTCCTGATAGACCATCACCCCGTAGGTGTGGGCCAGGTAAGGCTCGAGCTTCGGGTGGTCGTAGGTTACGGGCTCGAGGCCGTGCTTGCGGCGGGCGTAAATCCGGCCGCCCCCGCCGTTGCCCGGTCCCGGCCGAACCAGGGCGTCCTGGTCGGCCAGCTCCTTCAAGTTCCGGGGCCTGGTCTGAACCAGGAGCTGGCGCTGGGCCCGGCTCCCCATCTGGAAGGTCCCGATGGTGTCGGCCCGGCCCAGCATGTCGTAAACGGCCGGGTCGTCAAACGGGATCCGGCTCAGGTCAATAAGGGGCCCGCCGTTTTCGGCAATAAGGTCCACCGCCTCCTCAACGGCCGAAAGCATCCCCAGGGAAAGGAAATCTATTTTCGCAAAGCCCGCATCCTCACACGAGTCCTTATCCCACTGGCAGATAAACCGGCCGGGAATGGCCGCCGGCACGATGGGGACCATCTCGATAAGGGGCGTCGACGAGATGACCATCCCGCCGATGTGCTGGCCGAGCTGACGGGGGAAGCCGGCCAGGGCCTCCACCAGCTCGGCGAAACGGGACCAGACGGGCTCCCCGAGCCGGCGGCGGTATTCGGGCCGGCGGGCAAGCTCGGCCCGAATGGCCCGGGCCGACCCGTCCTCGCTCAGCCGGGCCAATCGGTCGACCTCACCGGCGGGCAGGCCGAGGGCCTTGCCCACCGCCCGGACTGCCCCCCTCAGCCTGAAGGTTGAGACGGCCGCAACCAGGGCGGCGTGGTCGGGTCCGTAGCGCTCGTAGATGCGCAGAATGACCCGCTCCCGGATCTCCCGGGGCATATCGATGTCGATGTCGGGCAGCGACTGCAATCCTTCGTTAAGAAAGCGGCCCAGGAAGAGGTTCGTGGCCACCGGGTCCACCCGGGAGAGGCCGATAAGGTAGCAGACCAGGGACGAGACCGAGCTTCCCCGGCCCAGAACCGGCGTCAGGTTTAAAGCCGCCCGGGGGCCCCGCACCTCGGCCGCAACTTCCCGGATGAGCCGGACGATGTCCCGGTAAACCAGGAAAAATCCGGCCAGGTTGTGCATCGCGATGAGTCGGAGCTCCTCCTCAAGCCGCTCCCGGGCCCGCCGGTAAAGACCGGGGTCGGTGAACCGGTTGTAGACCTCCTCAAGCCGCCGTCGGCAGTACTCGGCCAGGACCGCATCAGCCGGCCGGTCACCCTCGGCCTGGAAGTCCGGCAGCCGGTAGCCCAGGTCCCGGGTCAGGTCGAATTCGGCGAGACGTTCGGCCAGGTCCCGGGCGTTTTTAACCGCCTGCGGGTAATCCGCAAAGGCCGCCCCAAGCTCGGCCGGCGGCCGCAGGTAGAACCGGTCGTTCGGGTAGCAGAGGTGCCCCGCCAGGTCGAGGGGCAGGTTGTGGTGAATCGCAATCAGGGCGCTCTGAAGGAGGCCCCGCTCCGGGACGTGGTAGTGAACGTCGCCGGTCGCAACCAGGCCGACCCCGAATTCTTCCCCGAGTTCCGCCAGGGCCTGGTTGCGGGCCTTATCCCCTGGGGCCAGGTTATTTTGAACCTCTAAAAAGACGTTCCGGATACCGAAGAGGTCGACGTAGCGGCGGATGAGGGTCCGGACCGCCCCCTCATCCCCGGCCGCAATGAGCCGGGCCAGGTCGCTCCGGCGGCCGCCCGTAAGGCAGACCAGCCCATCGGTTCGGCCGGCCAGGTCGGCCGGGTCGAGGGCAGGACGGCGCCGGTCGGCCCGGTGGGCCAGGCTGATCAGGCGGCAGAGGTTGGCGTAGCCGGTCCGGTTCTCGGCCAGGAGCAGGAGCCGGCCCCCGGCGCGGAGGGTAAGCTCGGCCCCGGTGACCGGCCGGATGCCCCAGGCTTTTGCCGCAAGGGCAAATTCCAGGGCCCCGGCCAGGCTGTCCCGGTCGGTTACCGCCAGGACTTTATAGCCCAGCTCCGCCGCCCGGATGACATACTCCTCGGGCAGGGACGCCCCCTGGCCGAAGGAGTAGGCCGTGTGGAGGTGGAGCTCGACGTCCACCGCCCCTACCCCCACCCGCCCTGCTCAAACCAGCGGCCGGCAGACTCGTCGCAAAAAACCGTGAGCCGCCGGCCGTTGACCAGCAGAAGCGTAAAGTATGTGCGGCGAACCGGCTCGCCCGTCCAGAGCCGGTCGGTAAGCTCCCAGCGGTCCAGAACGGCCTCGACCCCGACGGAGGGTCCGCCCCGGCGGGCGACTTTTGCCGGGACGCCGTCCCGAACAGCAACCTGAACGGGAACAGGCCGGTTCAGAAAGCGAAGTCGGCTTCGACCAGGGCAAAGCGGCGTTCGGGCAGTCGGCTCCACGGGTCCACCTCCCTGATAAAGCCGAGATTCGGGCGGCCGTAGCGGGCCCGGAGCTGCCCCACCACCCCCCGAAGCCACTCCCACCGGCCGCCGAGGGCCGGCCAGAAGCCGGCCTGCCGGACCGGCTCGCCGGCGGCCGCCTCAACCTTGAGCTCAATCCCCGTAATAACCGTCCCGACGGCCCCGTCCCGGGCGCCGGAACCTTCCAGCAGGGCCTCGAGGGCCCGGACCAGCGGCCCTTCGAGCCGGTCTGCCTGGGCCGACGGCGTTTTAAAAACCACCCGCCGCTCCAGGACCGGTCCCGGCTCCGGCCGGAGCCGGACCCAGGCCCGGCCGACGGCCCGGCCCCGAAGCTCGGGCCGGCCCAGGGCCCGCCGGAGAAGCTGGCCGACCACCAGCCGGAGGCCGTCGACGGTAGGAACGGGCTCGATAAGGTCGACGGCCTCGGCGACAGCCGGCGGCCGGAACCGGGGCCGGAGGGGCACCCGGTCCAGACCCCGGAGGAGCTCATAAAGCCGGTCTCCCTCCGGCCCGAACTGGACGGCGAGGTCGGCCCGGCTGAAGGCCAGAAGCTCCCCGGCCCTTTTAATTCCGAAAAGCCCGAGCCGGCGGCGGGCCTCGGCCGAGGTCGGGAGAAGACCGACCGGGGCCCGGCCGAGCAGGTCGGGAATTTCGGGTTCGGCCACAACCCGGAATTCCCCGGACCGGCAGGTTCCGGCCGCGAGCCGGGCGACCAGCCGGCCCGGCCCGACCCCCACCGCGGCCGGGAAGTCCCCGGCCGCCCGGAGGAGCGCCCGGGCAAGGCCTTCCGGCCCGCCGTAAAGGCCGTCCAGGCCGTCGGCGGCCGCGTAAGCACAGCCGGGCTCGGCCGGCTCCACCACCGGACTCACGGCCTCCAGGGCATCCAGCAGGGCCGAAAACTCGTCGGCATAATAAGGGTAGTCGGCCGGCAGGACCGTGAGACCCGGACAGACGGCCTGGGCTTCCCGCAGGCCCAGCCCGGCCCGAACACCCGCCGCCCGGGCCGCCGGCGAACAGCCGATGACGACCCGGCGACCGGCCGGGTCGCCGATGACGGCCGCCGGCCGGCCCGCCAGGTTGGGGTGCCGCCGGGCCTCGCAGACCCAGATAAAATCCGGAACGAGCACACAGCCCACCAGCACGGCCAATACCCCCTACGTTCCGGATGCAAGCCCGGCCCGCACCCCGGAGTAGAGGCCGCTGGCCGCAAGACCGGCAACCACCCCGGTCAGGACGCCCTCCGGCACCGGCCGGCCGAGGATGAGGGCGGCCCCGACATTCAGGCTAACCCCGCAGGCGAGGGCCATAATCGGGTACCAGCGGCTGTCCTTAACCCAGAGCTTGCCCACCTCCACCAGGCCGACAATGACCGGAACCCCGGCAAGGCCGATAAACTCCCCGACGTCCACTGCGGCACCTCCTTCCCGTTTCACGTGAAACATCCTCAAGCCCAGACGGCGACCACAACCTCATCCCCGCCGCCCAGTGGGCCGGGCGTTGCCACCAGGACCCGGCGGCCGGGGATCAGCTCGGCCGCCGGAACCGCCCGGCTGACGGCAACCGCCACCGCCCCCGTTGGGCTGCCCGCCGGCCGGACGGTGGCCCGGTATGCCGGGCCGTCAAAGGCGATTAAGGTCCCCCACCAGACCCCGGAGCTCACCCCACACCCCCTAAAATTAGTTCCTGCTCGTAGCGGTCCGGGCCGTACCTTACCCGCAGGCTCAGCACCCTTCCCCGCCGCCCCACCACCCCGACGGTCGGGTCAGATACGGCCACCACATCCCCAACCTCCAGGCCGGGGTGCGGCCGGATGACCACCCGGTCCCGCCGGGCCGACACCGTGCCCCGGCCCACCAGGGCCCCGGCCAGGTCGGCCAGGGCCGCCGCCGAACGGCCGGGGTCGTAGCCGAACCCCGGCCGGAAGAAAACCTCCCCAGCCGGGTCCGGTCCGGCAAAGCCCTGGGCCGCCGCCGTCTCGGAGAAAACCCGGGCCCAATCCGGGTCGGCCCCCAGGTCGGCGTACTCGCCGGCCAGCAGGGGCCAGCCGCCCGGCCCAATCCCCAGGGCGGTCGGGTCCGTGACCTCCCAGGGCACGGTCAGGACCGTCGGGCCGCTGGGCCGGATGCCCTCCCGGAGGCCGACAGCCAGGGCCTGCCAGGCCGGATAAAGGGACTGGCCGGGCAGAACCCGCAGGCCCGGGTGCCAGCGGGTCGACGAATCCGACCCGGCCAGCGACCCGAATTCGAATCCGGCCAGCCCGGCGATGGCGTCCAGAATCTGCCGGGCCGGGGCGCTTCCGGCCGGATACTGGAGGGCAAAGGGGAGCCGGGCGGCCCGAAGCAGGGCGACATAGCCTTCGGCGGCCAGGGTCAGGGTCCCGGGCCCCGGCCGGACGGCCGTAACCCAGTACGTCGGGGCCCCCACAGTCACCTTCTCGGCCCCGGCTGACGTCAGGTAGCCGGGCAAGACCTGGACCTGCCAGCCTGGCCGCAGGCCCGAATAGGCCCCGTGGTCGTTCCGCAGGGTGGCCGTCAGCCGGCCCCCATCCGGGTCCTGAACGTAATCGAGGCTCAGGATGTCGGCGAAGGGGACCGTGACGGCGGCGGGCTCCGGGGCCGACCACACCCCGCCGGCAGTGCAGGCCCAGACCCGCCCCCCGGACCTTCCGGCGAGGGCAATCCCGTAGCCGCCCGGCGGGGTTCCGGACCGGTCCTGGGGAAGCAACGGGAATGGGGCCCGCCAGCGGCCGGCCGCAAAGCCCGTGGTCGGGTAAACGCACCGTTCCAGCAGGGTGAGGACCCCGCCGAAATCGACCAGATAGGTCATCCGCAGGGTATCGGCGAACGCAAGCTTGGGGTGCTTAAACTCCAGGGTGGAGCCCGGGTCGGCCTGCTCCAGGGGGTAGAAGCCGCCCCAGGTTCCGCCCCCGTTAAGGTCAAAGGTCGTCCAGCCCAGGACCGGCCGGCTGGCAATATCCCGGCCGGCGACGAAGACCAGGTAGCGGTCCAGGGCCCAGGCCGCCGTCAGGTAACTCACCTGCCCGAACCCGGCCGGGTGGCTCACGGCCGTTCCCCAGCCCGAGGTCCGGGCCCACTTCCGGGCCCGCAGGGCGGCTCCGCCGGCGGCCCGGTAAAAGACGGCGAAGTTATCGGCGTCCCGGTAGGCGGCAGCCAGGGGCGGACTGCCGTCGTGGCCCGGCGCCGCGGCCCAGGCCGGCCAGTTAACCCCGTAGTCGGGGCTTTCCCGGTAAAACAGGCTTCCGGCCCCGTCGTCCGAAGCCATGAGCACGTAGGGGCCGGGCGAGGCGGCCAGGACCTCGGCGGCCCCGGCCGCTCCCAGGTCCTGCCAGCCGCCGAAAGCGGCGGCCGGGGTCGGGTTCGGCACCCGGCTGTACTGCCGGGCCGACCCCGGCCCGCCGTGGCGCAGCCGGAGCAGGCTCCCGTCGGCGGCAATAACCGCCTGGATGTGGCCGTCGGTGGGGTCGGTGTAATGGCGGCCGTAGCGGTGGTTGTCGACGCCGCCCCACCGGTCGACGCAGGCCAGCTCGATGTACGGGGCGGCGGCCGGGGACTTTGCGGCGGCCTCAAGGGTCGGGCTTACGGACCGCATCTCAGTTGCCGTAAAGGATGACCCGCAGGTACCGGCGGGTCTCCTCGGGCAGGATGAGCCACCAGCGGTCGCCGTAGCGGCGGACGCCCCGGTCCACCCGGCCCCGCCCGCAGTTGTAGGCGGCCAGGGCTTTGGCGTAATCCCCGTCGAAGTGGTCCAGGTACTCCCGCATCAGCCGGGCGGCGTAGCGCAGCGACGCCTCCGGGTCGTAAGGGTCCACCTCCGGGTGAAACTCCGGGACGATCTGGGCGATGCCCACCGCCCCGGCGGGTGAGAGGGCGTTCGGGTCGAAGCCCGATTCCAGGTCGATCTGCCGGACGAAGACGGCCGGGTCGACCCCCTCATTCTGGGCCGCCGCCCAGGCGTAGTCGTGAAAGTACGAGTAATCCTTCGGCCGCTCAGCCATCGCTCTCTCCAAAAATCGGGATGTAAAGGCGGACGGGCCGCACCCGACCGGCGCGCCCCCGCTTTTCGAGGCCGGCCCGGAACTGGGCCAGGGCCGCCTCGGCCCACTTTAAATAGTCGGCCTGGGCGCCGCGGGTCAGGTTAACCCGGTTAATCGCGTGGTTGGCCAGGGCCCGGGCGGCGTAGCCGGCCGCCCCGAGCACCAGAAGCTCCTCCTGGTCCGGACTTAAGGTCGAGCCGGTATCGGTCAGGGTGTGCCGGCCGAGCCAGTAGACCCGAACCTGCTCCCCGGCCGCCGGGGGCGCGTCCACCAGCAGGGTCAGCCGGTCGGCCCGACGGGTCCAGCCCACATATGCCGGCGGAAAGGCCCCCGCCGGGTATTCGACCGCCTCGACCACCAGCAGGCCGCTCAGGCCCGAAAGGTCGACCTCCCGGGTGCCGCCCGGCATCATAAAGTTGGTCTGCTGTTCCCGGGGCATCGCCACGCTCAGGTCGGAGAGGGCCCGGTCCAGGTGGCGGTCGAGCTCGGCGTCCGACCAGCGCTGGGCGGCCGGGTCTTCGTCCTTAAGCTCCCGCCTCAGCCGAATTCGAAGTTCAGTTCGAGTGCTCACGGTCCTACTCCGGTCCGGGCAGACCCAGGCCCAGGTCGATGAGCCGGTGCCGCCGGTCGACCTGCTGGAACTCCCGGAAGAGCCGCTCGGCCGACCCGGCCTCGCACCAGGCCCGGTAGCGGATGGCCCCGGCCTCGGGCGAGGTTTTTAAAACCTCGATGAGCCGGCGGTAGACCCGCTCAAGGACCTCCGGCCGGTGGGCGTGGATGATAACAACGCCTTTAAACATCGGCCCCCACCCCCTACGGCCGAACCCCGTACAGCCGGGCGACCTTCAAGGTCGAGAAGAGGGCAAGGCCGCAGTACCACTTGACCCGGTTTCGGGTCGCATCCCGGGTCTCGAGGGAGCCGACCCGTTCAACCTGAATCCAGCCGTTGGTCAGGCCCACCAGTCCGTCCTCCCCGAAGGCGACGGCGTAAATCGAAGAACAGTCGGTCGAGGTTCCCACCGTCTCGTTGTCCGGGACGAAGTCCGAGACGGCGATGGGGATGCCGTTATAGAGCTCAACCCAGCGGCCGAACTCGTTGACAACCCCCTCAATCTGGGAGCTGGCCGCCCGGCGCAGCTCGTTGAGCTTGCGGCGGGACCGCCGGGACATGATGATGAGGTCCGGCTTGCCGGGCCGGATGAGGTCGAGCATCTCGTCGAGCTTGGCCAGGGTGAGGGTTGCGCCGTTGGTGCCCATCGAGACGGCCTGGGGACCGGTGCCGACCAGGGTGCGCAGGCCGTCGAAGGCGTTCGGGTCAACGGTCGAGTCGCCGGTAATTGCAGTCTCTTCGAACTTGTGGGCAACGGCCTTGGCCTTAAGCTCCAGAACGACCGCCTCGATGTCCTGGATATTGGAGCGGGTCTGCCGGAGATAGTTGTCGACGTCGGCGTCGCCGCCGAGAATCTTGAGGGAGGTGGTCACCTGGGTAAAGGTCGGGGTGTCCTCGGCCCAGGTTGCGCCGACGGCGTAGAAGGCGGCCGTGCCGGGGCTGGCCTCCCGGTTGTAGGTGAGGGCGTTGCCCGAGATTTCGATAAAGGGCATCCGTTCGAGCAGGGGCGAGGCTTTCACCACCGTCTCGAAGACCCCCTTAACCAGCAGGTCGTTCGAAAGCTTGGCGGCTTCAGTAAGGGTAAGGGCCATTCAGTCTCCTCCTAGCGGTTCTGAAGGCCGAGCCGGATCTTTTCCACGGCCGGCAGCGAATCGAGGTCGGGCAGGGTCCGGCCCGGCGGAACGGGGAGCACCTGCCGGGCCGCCTCCTGGCGGGCCGCTTCGGCCGCCTGCTGGCGGAGCCGCTCGACCAGGGACCTGGCCTGCTCGAAGGCCCGGTCCAGGGCCTCGACCGAGTCGCCGGCGATAAGTTCGGCGGCTTCGGGGAGCATGTCCCGAAGCCGGGCCCGGTAGGCGTCGACGGCGGCCCGGTAGCGGGCCTCAAGGTCCCCGGACCGGTCATCCGGCCCGGATTCGGCGGGGTCCGACGGCGGTTTCAGATCGGTCACGGGCAGAAGCACCTCCTTAATAGGCTGGTCTCACCCGATAGTATTCGGCCCACCGCCCAGAAACTGCACAAATGTTCTATCTACCTGAGGCTGGCGGCCCGGGGCCGCTGTTTCACTCGGGCGGCCGTTTTCGGCCCTTGACAAAAAAGGGGTCGTAATTAAAATAAGGCAGATTTTGGTTTTTAACAAGGGGGGGAGCCATGGCTGTCACCCTTTCGCGGCGCAGTTTCCTCAAGCTCGGGGTGGCCGGGGCGGCCGCGACGGCTTTCGGGTTCGACCTCAAACCCGTGGTTGCCCGGACCCGGGGCCTCAAGATCGACCGCACCACCGAAACCCGCAGCATCTGCCCCTACTGCTCGGTAAGCTGCGGCGTCATCATCCACACCCTCGGCGACCGGGCCGGCAACGTGACCGGGACAACCGTTGTCCACGTCGAAGGCGACCCCGACAGCCCCATCAACCGGGGCACCCTCTGCCCCAAGGGCGCAACCTTAAAGCACAACATCGTTAACGACCTGCGGCTTACCAAGGTCCTCTACCGGGCCCCAGGGAGCGACCGCTGGGAGGAGAAGTCCTGGGACTGGGCCATCGACCGGATCGCCCGGCTGATTAAAGAGACCCGGGATACGAAGCTCATCGAGCGGGACCACCGGGGCCGTGTCGTCAATGCCCTCACGGCCATCGCCGTTATCGGCGGCTGCACCGACTCCAACGAGAACAACTATCTTATCCAGAAGGCCTTCCGGGCCGGGCTGAGCATCATACCCGTCGAACAGCAGGCCCGGATATGACACGGGCCGACGGTGGCCAGTTTGGCCGCCACGTTCGGTCGGGGCGCAATGACCAACGGCTGGACCGACATCGCCAACGCCGACGTCATCCTGGCGATGGGCGGCAACCCGGCCGAGAACCACCCCTGCGGCTTCAAGTTCGTGATGGAGGCCAAGCGGAAGCGGAACGCCAAACTCGTGGCGGTGGACATCCGCTTCCAGCGGACGGCGGCCGTCGCCGACCACTTCGTCCAGATCCGGGCCGGGACGGATATCGCCTTCCTGGGCGGCCTCATTAACTACGCCCTCACCAACAACCGCTACCACGAGGAGTACCTGCGGCTCCACACCAACGCCCCCTTCATCGTCCGGGAGGACTTCAAGTTCGACGAAGAAAACGGCGTCTTCTCCGGCTGGGACGAGGCTAAGGGCCAGTACGACCCGACCAGCTGGGATTACGAATACGACGAGAACGGTTACGCCAAGGTCGACCCGACGATGCAGCACCCCCGCTCGGTCTTCCAGTTAATGAAGAAATTCTACTCCCGGTATACTCCCGAGCGGGTTGCCCAGATCTGCGGCTGCAGCGTCGACGACTTTCTGAAGGCGGCCGACATCATCACCTCGACCTACCCGCCCGATAAGGCCGGGACCATCATGTACGCCCTGGGCTGGACCCACCACAGCTTCTCGGTCCAGCTCATCAAGGCGGCGGCCACCCTTCAGCTCATCCTGGGCAATGTCGGCCGGCCGGGCGGGGGCGTCAACGCCCTGCGGGGCCACGCCAACATCCAGGGCGGCACCGACATGGGAATGGGCTACCACAACACGCCCGGTTACATCCCCATCCCCAAGGCCCCCCACCAGAGCCTTCAGCAGTTCCTGGAGGCCGTGACGCCGAAGGCCCTGCGGCCCAACTCGGTGAACTACTGGCAGAACATGCCCAAGTTCGTCGTAAGCCAGCTCAAGGCCTTCTACGGCGACGCCGCCACCAGGGAGAACGACTTTGCCTACCACCTCCACCCGAAGCTTCCCGAGGACCCGGCCACCGGCCGGCTCGAGAACTGGAGCTGGGCCTTCATCTTCGACCACATGGCCCAGGGCCGGGTCGACGGCCTTATAAGTTTCGGGATGAACCCGGTAAACAACGGGCCCCACACCCGCAAGGTCATCTACGCCCTCTCCCAGCTCAAGTGGCTTGTCGTCGCCGAAAACTTCATGACCGAGACCGCCTACTTCTGGCGGCCCGACATCCTGGCCACCATCGGCAAGAAGCCCGAGGACGTCAAGACCGAGGTCTTCGTCCTGCCGGCGGCCAACTTCGCCGAAAAGTCTGGCTCCTTCACCAACTCGGCCCGCTGGGCCCAGTGGAAGTGGAAGGCCATCGACCCGCCCGGCGAGGCCAAGGCCGACCAGGAGGTCGTCGGCCGGATCTTCATGAAGGTCCGGGAGCTTTACCAGAAGGAGGGCGGCCGGTTCCCCGACCCGGTCCTCAAGCTCGACTGGTGGTATACCAACCCGTACGCGCCGTCGGAAGAGGAGGTTGCCAAGGAGATCAACGGCAAGGACCTGACCACCGGCAAGCAGCTGCCCCTCTTCACGGCCCTCAAGGACGACGGAACGACCTCCTGCGGGAACTGGCTCTACTGCGGCTCCTTCACCGAAGAGGGCAACCTGATGGCCCGGCGCAACCTGGACGACCCGACCGGCCTCGGCTTCTTCCACAACTGGGCCTTTAACTGGCCGGCGAACCGCCGCATCCTCTACAACCGGGCCTCGGCCGACGCCCAGGGCCGGCCCTGGGACCCCAGCCGCCCCGGGATCGTCTGGGACGGCAAGCGCTGGGTCGGCGATGTGCCCGACTACCCGGCTACGGCCCCGCCGGAGCAGGGCTTGGGCGCCTTCATCATGCTCCCCGAGGGCGTCGCCCGGCTCTTCGCCCCGAAGGGCGCCTTCGTCGACGGGCCCTTCGCCGAGTTCTACGAGCCGCTGGAGTCGCCGGTGCCCAACCTGCTCCACCCGAAGCGGAGCCAGAATCCGGTCGCCGTCGTCTTTAAGACCACCGAGTGGGACCGGCTGGGCAAGGCCGAGGAGTTCCCGATTGTGGCCACCACCTACCGGCTGACCGAGATGTTCCACTACTGGACGAAGAACAACCCCTACCTGGTCCAGCTCCAGCCGGAGTTCTTCATCGAGATGCCCGAGGAGCTGGCGGCCGAGAAGGGCATCAAGAACGGCGACGTGGTTCGGGTCATCTCGGCCCGGGGCGAGGTTAAGGGCCGGGCCCTGATCACCCGGCGGATGCGGCCGTTTACCCTGAACGGCCGGACGGTCTACCCGGTGGGCATGCCCATCCACTGGGGCTTCATCGGCCTCGGCCGGCAGGAGGGCGGGGCGGCCAACATCCTGACGCCGACGGTGCTCGACCCGAACTCCTTCTGCCCCGAGTACAAGGGCTTCCTGGTCCGGGTCGAAAAGGCGTAAGGGGGGACTGCGATGGCATTCGAACCGACGGCAATAAAGGCGGTTTCGGCGTCGGTCACGCCGGCGCCGGGCATCAAAAACGTCCCGGAAGTCATCAAGCTTATCGACGTTTCGTCCTGCATCGGTTGCAAGGCCTGCGAGGTCGCCTGCCAGGAATGGAACGACCTGCCGGCCAACGTTAACCGGCCGTTCTTCGGCTCGTACCAGACCCTGCCCGACCTGGACTGGAACTTCTGGCAGCTCATCAAGTTCAACGAGGTCCAGCGGGACGGCCGGTTCATCTGGACACTGGCCAAATATCAGTGCATGCACTGCGGCGACCCGGGATGCCTGCGGGCCTGCCCCGCCCCCGGCGCCATCGTCCAGTACGCCAACGGCATCGTCGACTTCGTCCAGGAGAACTGCATCGGCTGCGGCTTCTGCATAACCGGCTGTCCGTTTGACGTCCCGCGCCTGAGCCCGACCACCGGCAAGGTCTACAAGTGCACCCTCTGCTCCGACCGGGTAAGCGCCGGCCTGGAGCCGGCCTGTGTGAAGGCCTGCCCGACCAAGTGCCTGAGCTTCGGCACGAAAGACCAGATGCTGGCCCAGGCCAGCTACCGGGTCGAGCAGCTTAAGGCCATCGGCTACGACAAGGCCGCGGTTTACAATCCGCCGGGGGTGGGCGGAACCCACGCCGTCTATGTCCTGCCTTACGGCGATTCGCCGGAGATTTACGGCCTGCCCCGGGACCCGAAGGTCTCCTTCGTGGACGTCTGGAAGGGGGGCCTCCGCTGGCTGGGTAACCTGGTCATCTTCGGCGGCATTGTGGGGGCTATCCTCCACTACCTGCGCTTCGGTCCCCGCCGGGTGCCGGAGGAGGAACCGGTTGAGGCCGGCGCGCCCCCGCGGCCGGCCGAGCCGGTGCCAGGCGACGGCGGCAACGGCTAAACACTACGAGGAGGTCCGGCAATGGCTGTTCGGGAGCGCCGGCGGGTCCTGGTCCGACGGTACAGCCTCTTTGAGCGGGTCATCCACTGGGCCGTCGCCATCACCTTCGTCTACCTGATGCTCAGCGGCCTGGCCCTTTTCTGGCCGCCCTTCTTCTGGTTTGCCCACATCCTCGGCGGACCAACCCTGGTCCGGGTCATCCACCCTTACGTCGGCGTCGCCTTCATTATCTTTCTGCTGATTATGCTCGGCATGTGGATAAAGGATATGGTCCTGGACCGGCTCGATATCGAGTGGCTCAAGGCGGTCCCCAAGTACGCAACCGGCCAGGAGGAAGGGGTGCCCGAGTCGGGCCGGTTTAATGCCGGCCAGAAACTGCTTTTCTACACGCAGGTTGTCGCCGGAATTTTACTGCTCCTTTCGGGGATCGTCCTCTGGTTCCCGATGCAGTTTTCGGCGGGCCTGCGTCAGGCAAGCTTTATCATCCACGACCTGATGGCCATCATCGCCATCGGGGCCCTCATCCTCCACGTCTACATGGGCCTCTTTTACATCCGGGGCAGTCTCCAGGGCATGGTCGAAGGGGTGGTCACCCGGGCCTGGGCCCGGGCCCACCACGGCCGCTGGTACCGGCAGGTGGAGGGCACATCGGCTGTAATCACCGAAGAGGCCCATGATTGACCGGGCCGCCCGGGCGCCGGCTTTCAGCTTCGGGCGTCGGATTGAGCGGGCCGCCGAGCTCGCCGCCAAACTCGACTACGCCCGGCAGGTCCTGGACTTTTACCGGGAAGTGGCCGGCTTTCAGGGCCGGCTATACGAAGGACTTAGCCGGCAACTTGACCCGGCAGAAATTCCCTGGGGTGAGGGACGGCCCATTCACCACGGCTTGCTGGAGCGCCAGCTGCCGGTTCTTCTGGCCGAGTTTCCCGGCCTCCTTCTTCTCGTCCGCCGCGCCGGGCCGGAGTTGCTTGCCCGGGCGGCCGATGAGCTCCTCACCGAGTTCAGCCCCGACGACTGGGCAGCGCTGCTTCGAGATTACTGGCGGGCGGCCACCGAGCCGGATGCGGCTCCGCCGCCGGAGCCGGACGTAACCGACTTTTTCCCCAAGGCCTTTCTGCAGCCCTACGCCGAATTCCTGGCCGCCCACTGTCCCTTTTTGCCCCCCGACGACGAGATGGACTGGCGGGTGGCCGCCGGACGGGCCAGGTGTCCGGTTTGCGGGGCCCGGCCTCAGGTCTCGGTCCTGCGGCCCGAATCCCACGGCGCAAAGCGCTACCTGACGTGCGCCCTGTGCGGTTTCGAGTGGCGGTACAAGCGGGTCTGCTGTCCGGCCTGCGGTGAGGAGGATTTTAACAAGCTGGCTTACCACAAGCCGCCCGATTTCGAACTGCCCCACGTCCGGGTCGAGGTCTGCGAGACCTGCCGGGGGTATATTAAAAGCGTGGACCTGACCGAATACGGCCTCGCCGTCCCGGTGGTGGACGAGCTGGCGGCCCTGGCCCTGGACGTCTGGGCCGTCGAGCAGGGGTACCGGAAAGTTGAGCCGAATCTGGCGGGGATTTAGGGGGAGTCTTGGATGCTGCTGGGTGAGCGGCCCGGCCGAACCGTATTAACCCGGACAATCTGCGCCCGCAACGGGTCCGCTTACGAGCGGGTTGACGAGCTCGCCACCGAGGAGCCCCTGGAGATCCGTGTCGCCTATTTCGAGGCCGGGGTCGAGCGCCGTCAGAGCATCGCCGTCACCATGCGGACCCCCGGCAACGATTTCGAGCTGGCGGCCGGCTTTCTTTACAGCGAAGGTGTCATAACCGGGCCCGAAGCCATCGACCAGATCGCCTACTGCACCGACGTCGAGGGACCCCAGATGTACAACGTCGTAACCGTCCACCTGCGGCCCGGGGTTACCTTCGACCCGGAGCGGCTCAGCCGGAACGTCTACACCACCTCCAGTTGCGGCGTCTGCGGCAAGGCCTCCCTCGAGCTGGTCCGAACCGTCTGCCCCAGCCCGCCGGCCGGCGATTTCAAGCTCCGGCCGGAGCTCATTCTCGGTCTGCCGGCCGCCCTTGCAAGGGCCCAGCCGGTCTTCGCCCGCACCGGCGGCCTGCACGCCTCGGCCCTCTTCGACGCCGAAGGCAGGCTCCTCCTTGTCCGGGAGGACGTCGGCCGTCACAACGCGCTGGACAAGCTTATCGGCGCCCTGCTCCTTGCTCGAAAACTGCCGGCCGCCAACACAATTGTTCTCGTGAGCGGCCGGGCGAGTTTCGAGCTGGTTCAGAAGGCGGTAATGGCCGGGATACCTGTTCTGGCGGCGGTGGGGGCGCCGAGCAGTCTTGCCGTCGAGCTGGCCCGGGAGTTCGGCCTCACCCTCATCGGCTTCTTGCGGGCTGACCGGTTCAACGTTTACGCCGGGGCCGGGCGGATTGAAGGCCTGGGAACCGGGTAAAATATAAACCGGAGGGGTGGCCGAGCGGTTTAAGGCGGCCGTCTTGAAAACGGCTATGGGGTGCTGAGCCCCATCGTGGGTTCGAATCCCACCCCCTCCGCCCCCAACCAGTAACGGCAACCGGCCCGCACCGGACAGACTTCACACCGGGGCCGCTTGCGGCAAACGGCCTTGCCGTGGGCGACGATGAGGGCGTGGAATTCCCCCAGCACCGCCGGGTCCGGCCCGAGGGCCTCCTCCACCAGCCGGCGAATCCCATCGTAAGGCCGGGGCTCAGACAGGACCCCGTATCTTAAAAAGAGCCGCCGGGTATACGCATCCACCGGGAAATAGGGCCGGCGGGCGGCGTAAAGCAGGATGCTGTCGGCCGTTTCCGGCCCGATACCCGGCACCGAAAGAAGCCAGGCCCGGAGCCGCTCCGGGTCCGCCCCCAGGAGGTTATCGAGGGAACCAAAATCCCGCCGCAGGGCGGCTACGAAGGCCTTAAGCCGGCTGGCCTTCACCCGGGGGTACCCGGCGGGTCGGACAACATCGGCCAGCCCCGCCGGGTCAATTTCGGCAAGCCTTTCCGGGTCAAGCAAACCGGCCTTCTTGAGGCGGTTTACGGCCTGCTCAACGTTTCGCCAGGCGGTTGCCTGGGTCAGGATTGCCCCGACGATAACCTCGAAGGGGGTTTCGGCCGGCCACCAGTGCTGGGGGCCGTAGTAGGCCAGCAGGTCGGCAAAGAGCCGGCGGACCGCCGAATCTACCGCTTCCGCCCCGACTGGCTCAGCACCGATGAGCGACTTACGAGCCAACGCCCGTCGACTTTCCTGGCCTGGAGCACACCCTTGCGAATCAGATACCTAACCTGAACCCGTGTTAGTCCGAGCAGTCGAGCCGCCGTCGCCGTAGTTATCCACTCTTCCTGCTCCTTGCCCATCGCCGCGTCTGCCTCCGCCGGGATTCAAGCTAACCGGGCCTGCGCTCCCCTGTTAAGCCCGGTCCGGGGGAGCTTCCGGCGTCGGACTCTGCCCCCGTGCCTGTGGCAACGTCAGGCCTATAAGCACCGCCAGCGCGACCAGTCCGGCAAAGACGGCGGCAACAATTATCACCGCAGAAGCCAGCAGAAATATCAGCGCAAGCGGCCAGTCAAGAACGACCGGATAAGTCGTCGTCATCGGTCAGTAGGCCCGGGCGAAGAGTACCCGCCGCTCAGAGGGTTTTCCGCACCAGATGCACTGCCCCGCTTCCTCAGGCTGGTCGAACGGGATAACCCGGATCGTTGCGCCGGTCCGGTCCTTAATCGCCGCCTCACATGCCGCTGAGCCGCACCAGTGGGCGTAAACAAACCCCCGCTGACCGGCGAAAATGGCCTCGAACTCTTCCAGCCGGTCAATATTATAACTGTTTGCCCGCTGGAAATCGAGGGCCCGCCGGAAAAGGGCCTGCTGAACCTCATCGAGCAGGTCCTTAACATTCTCAACCAGATTCTCGAAGGGGACTGTCCGGCGCTCCCGGGTATCCCGCCGGACCAGCACCGCCTGGCGGTTTTCGACGTCGCGGGGCCCGATCTCGACTCTAACCGGCACGCCCCGGAGGTCCCACTCGCTGAATTTCCAGCCCGGAGTGTATTCATCCCGGAGGTCGGAGATGACCCGAACGTGTTCTTTGAGGCGGGCCTCGGCCTCCCGGACGACCGCCGTCACCCGCTGCTGTTCGGCCTCCGAACGCCAGATGGGAACGATGACAGCCTGGTACGGGGCAACCCTGGGCGGCAGAATCAGGCCGTCGGCGTCCCCGTGGACCATAATAATGGCCCCGACCAGCCGGGTTGAAGCGCCCCAGCTCGTCTGCCAGACGTACTTGCGCTGGCCGTCCCGGTCCAGGAAGGTGATATCAAAGGCTTTGGCGAAGTGCTGGCCCAGGTTGTGGGATGTCGCCGCCTGAAGGGCCCGCCGGTCGGCCATCATCGCCTCGATGGAGTAAGTCCGAAGGGCCCCGGCGAACTTTTCCGACTCCGATTTCCGACCGGGCACCACCGGGATGGCCAGGTCAGTCTCAACGAAGTCTTTATAGATGCCCAGGATCTTCAGGGCCTCCGCCTCGGCTTCCTCCTCGGTGGCGTGGGCGGTGTGCCCCTCCTGCCAGAGGAATTCCGTGGTCCTGAGAAAGAGGGTCGTGCGCTTTTCCCACCGGACCACGTTGCACCACTGGTTTATGAGCACCGGCAGGTCCCGGTAGGACTGGATCCACCTGGAATACATGGCCCCGATGATGGCCTCGGAGGTTGGTCTGACGGCCAGCCGTTCACCGAGGGGCTCATCCCCACCCTGGGTGACCCAGGCCACTTGCGGCGCAAAACCTTCGACGTGCTCGGCCTCTTTTTTAAGAAAGCTTTCCGGGATAAAGAGGGGGAAATAGGCGTTGACGTGGCCGGTTTCTTTAAAGCGGCGGTCAAGCCGCGCCTGCATATTTTCCCAGAGGGTGTAGCCGTACGGGCGGATAACCATGCAGCCCCGGACTGGCGCGTAATCGGCCAGCTCCGCCCGCTGAACAACCTCGGTGTACCAGCCCGAAAAATCTGTCTCCCGGTCGGGCAGTGCCGTCACAAAGCGCTTCGCCGCCTCGGTCATCGCCTGTTCCCCTCGTTTAATTCCGGTTTTAAGTCTAACACAGCCGCGGTCGGATGTTAACATACCCACCCGGCGCCCCCACGCCCCGACCGGCATCACCTCGCGCGGCTTGTCGCGGCACGGACTTCTGGCTATAATAGGCCAGAATTATTCTGACCACGGGGAGGCACACTGTGAACGGGGTCACCCGGAGGGAATTTCTTAAGCTTGCGGGCACGGCTGCCGGCTTCGCCGGTCTCGAATCCCTCCTCGCAGGTTGTCAGGTTGCCGGTCAGGTTGGCGGACCCGGGCCGCAACCGCCCCAGGAGATTCCGATGCTGGGCATCTGGCCGTTCACCGGGGCATTCGCCGACGTCGGACCGGTGCTCGACCGGGGAATGAGCCTGGCGCTGGAGGAGTGGGGATACAAAGTGATTGGGCGGCCTATTAAGTATGTCAAACGGGACTCCGAGACCAAGGCCGACGCCGCCACCCGGCGGGTGGAGGAAGCTGTTGAGACCGAAAGCGTTAAATACGTCATTGGGCCGTGGTCGAGTGGGGTTGCGCTGGCAGTCTCGGAAGTTGCTAAAAGGCGCAAAGTGCTCCACTTTTTCAGCGGCGGTACTGAGGATATCAGCGGCAAACGGTGTCACCGCTATTCGTTCCAGTGGGCGGCCCATGCTTACACTGCGGCCGATACCGTCATGAAAACCTTTCTGCGCGAAAATCCGGGGGCTAAACGCTGGTATCTCCTCATCGCCGACTATGCCTTCGGCTGGTCCCTCGAAAAGTACCTGAAGCTGGTGGGCGAAAAATACGGCGTCACCGTCCTCGGCGCCGACCGCCACCCCCTGGGCGAGCGGGAGTTTAGCGGCTACGTTTCCAAGGCTGTGAGTGCCCGCCCGGACGTCGTCGCGATGGTCAACTTTGGGCAGGACGCGATTCAGGCCGTTAGAACCTTTTACAACTTCGGCTGGCAGCCAAAACAGCCCCTGATCATGGCCTGGAGCGCCGGCGTCGAAGAGCTTGTCCAGCTGGAACCCGAAATGCGCGAGAACGTCTGGGTCGGCACGAACTTTTACTACACCCTGGATACGCCGGTAGCCCGCGAATTCGTCAAACGCTACCGGGAAAAGTACGGCGAACCCCCAGGCTACGCCCCGGCTGCCGCCTACGGCATGACCCGGCTGGTCCTGCGCGGTATCGAAAAGGCCAAGAGCGCCGAGGTACCCGACGTTATCCAGGCCCTCGAAGGCTGGGAAGGCGAAGACCTGCTTGGCAAGATGCGCATCGACCCGAAGACCCATCAAACCCTGAGGCCCTATTTCTTCCTGAAGTGCAAAAAGAAATCCGACATGAAGGACCAGTGGGACTTTGCAGACATCATAGGCACCGGCGATACGCCCCAGCCGGCCGAACTTAACGAATGCGCTGATATCGGGTCACTCTAAAACTTCGAGCCGGACCCTTCCCAGGAACCCCGGCCGCGGGTCATAAACGCACAGGGGTATGTCATGGACAACCTGGCAACAACCGTAGCAATCCAGTTCTTTAACGGTCTGGTCATCGGCATGATCTATGCCCTCATTGGCATCGGCCTCACCCTGATTCTCGGCCTGCTGGATATCCCAAATTTCGCCCACGGCGCCCTCTACGCCCTGGGGGCTTACCTGCTCCTTCAGCTTGTAGGGGTGACTGGGAGCTTCTGGCTCGGCATGCTCGTGGCCCCGGTTATCGTCTTCACCGTCAGCGTTATTCTTGAACGATTCATGATACGGCCCCTCTACCCGGCAGGCTCCAACTATGTACTGCTCTTTACCTTCGCGGTTTCCGTCATCGTTCAGGAGCTGATAATTATCCTCTGGGGGCCGGTTGGGTTCAGTATTCTGCCGCCCCAGGCCCTTGCCGGCAGCGTTGACCTTGGTCCTTTTTCGTATCCCAGGTACCACCTCTTCGTGATGATCGCCTCGCTGGCAGTTATCCTTGGCCTCTGGCTGATGCTTGAGCGCACCCGGTACGGCGCCATCATGCGGGCCGGCATCGAGAACAAAACAATGGTCAGCGCCCTGGGCATAGATATCTACCGCCTCTTCACCGTCGGTTTCGGATTGGGCGCATCCCTGGCGGCCCTGGCCGGCGTGCTGATTGCCCCCATCCGGGGCCTGATGCCGTACATGGGGGTTGATATCCTGCCCTTCGCCTTCGTGGTCGTAGCCGTGGGCGGCCTCGGCAATGTAATCGGGGCTATCGCCGCCGGCCTCATCATCGGGGTCACCCAGAGCCTCACGACCCAGTTCTGGCCCCAGGGCTCGACCATTACGATCTTTGGGGTCATGGCAATCATTTTGCTAACCCGTCCTCAGGGTCTTTTCGGGGCGCGCTGAATGGCTAAGCTCCGTCAGCGAGTCGGGGGCTTCATACCCTGGGCGGTGCTTGTCATTCTTATCCTGGTCTTACCCGACCTGACTCGCCCGACCGTTGCTACCGAAGTTTGGGTCTTTGCCGTCCTGGCCCTGGCCTTCAACCTGCTTCTCGGCTACACAGGCCTGCTCTCCTTCGGGCAGGCGACATTTTTTGGCACCGGGGCCTACACTGCCGGCCTGCTGCTGATTCATCAGCGGGTCCACCCGCTGGCGGCCCTTGCGGCCGCCGCTCTTGCCGGTGGCCTTGTGGCTGCTGTTATCGGCTACCTTTGCATCCGCCGGATCGGCCTTTACTTCATCATGCTGACCTTCGCCTTCAACCTGATGGCCTATTTCATCGTTTACCAGGCGTCGTCGATTACCGGCGGAGTCGACGGTTTGCCCGGCGTGCCGCGCCCCCCTGTAAATCTTTACGTCCTGACGTGGGACATTCGTTCAGGCATCGCCTATTACTTGTTTGTCAGCTTGATATTTTTACTGTGCGCCATAGCCTTAAAGAAAGTTGTAGACTCACCCTTCGGGCTGGTTTTGCAGGCGATCCGGGAGAACGAGGCGAGGGCCGCCGCCCTCGGGTACAATACCGCCGCATTCAAGCGAGTTGCCTTTATCATCTCAGGCGCTTTTTCCGGACTGGCCGGGGCCCTCTACGGAATGCTTTTCGGCATCGTCCCCATCGACACCATCTACTGGGTTACTTCAGGCAACGTTGTCTTCATGACCCTGATCGGGGGAACCACCAGCTTTTTCGGTCCCATCGTCGGCGCCGTCTTCTTTATCTGGCTTGCCGAAACGGTAAGTGTTCGCTGGGAGCGGTGGCCCCTCATCGTCGGACTGGTCTTTGTCTTCGTAATCTTTTTCTTCCGGGGCGGCTTTGTGGAGGTCTGGCATCGGGCCTACGGCCTTCTGGCCCGGCTAACTCAGCGGGGACAGCCCAAATATGGTCATTCTAAGGACTGAGAATCTAACCGTCCGGTTCGGCGCCCTGACGGCCGTAGACCGGGTCAATCTCGAGGTCCAGGCCGGAACCGTCCACTCGGTCATCGGGCCTAACGGCGCCGGCAAGACGACCCTTTTTAACTCCATCGCCGGCGAGGTCAGGCCGGTTTCCGGCCGGGTCTTCTTCCTGGACCGGGATATCACGCACCTCACCGTCTACCAGCGGGCCCAGCTTGGTATTGGCCGCTCCTTCCAGCGGACAAATATTTTCCCCAACCTGACGGTTTTCGAAAACGTCTGGCTGGCCGCATTTGCCCGAGTCCGGCCGTCCAGTCTGCCTGCCCCCGTACCTCGACACCGCCTCAGCGAGTTAAAAGACCGGGTCTACGAGGTCCTCGGCGAGGTGGGCCTTGCCGACCGCGCCGGGTACCGGGCGGCCGAGCTCTCCCACGGCGACCAGCGGTTGCTCGAGGTGGCCATCGCGCTGGGGTTGTCACCCAAGGTACTGATGCTGGACGAGCCCACAGCCGGCCTGTCTCCCGAAGAGACTCGGCTGATGATGGGTGTTATAAAACAGCTCGGCCGGCGCTACACCATCCTGCTCATTGAGCACAAAATCCACCTTGTAATGGAAGTGTCGGAAACGATTTCGGTGATGCACTTCGGCCGAATCATCGCCCAGGGCCCACCAGAAGAGATTCGGAAGAACCCGGCAGTACAGGAGGCTTACCTCGGCCGGCGATGATCCTGGAAGTCAGCGAAATTCACGCCTACTACGGGCTGGCCCACGTCCTGCATGGGGTATCCCTTCGGGTTGACCAGGGGGAAGTCGTTGCGCTGCTCGGCCGAAATGGGGCGGGTAAAAGCACCACCCTTAAAGCCATCATGGGCATAGTCCCGCCGAGGTCCGGCCGGGTCATTTTCAAAGGCACCGATATAACCGGCTGGCCACCCCACCGGGTCGCCCGTCTCGGGATAGGCTATGTGCCCGAAACCCGGGACATCTTCTCCTACCTTACAACACAGGAGAACCTGCTGATTGCGTATAATCGGCGCTCGCGCTGGACCCCGGAGACGATAACAGACCTGTTTCCAAAGCTTGCCGAGCTCAGGGACCGCCGTGGACGTAACCTCAGCGGGGGCGAACAGCAGATGGTGGCTATCGCCCGGGCCCTCCTGACCGGGCCTGACCTCCTTCTCCTGGACGAGCCTTCTCAGGGTCTGGCTCCCATAATCGTCGAGTCTATTCTGGACGCTGTAAAGCGCCTCAAGGCGCAGGGTCTGAGCATGCTGCTGGTTGAGCAAAATTTCGACCTGGCTGTCGAGCTCGCCGACCGGGTGTACCTCATCGACCACGGCCAGATTGTTTTCGAAGGATCCACCCCCGACCTTCTGGCCAGGCCAGAGGTAACCGCCCGATACCTTGGGGTAACCGTCTGATACTCGCCTCCGGGGTTTGACAGGGTCCGAGCCGCACCCATATATTGCCCTTTGGGATGGGTACGACGGAGCGGGAAGGCCTTCTGGCCGAAATTGAGCGGCTTCGGGCCGAGAACGAAGAACTTAAGGCCCGGATCGAGGGCGAGCTCATCCGCCGCATCGCCCAGCTCAATGCCCTCCACCGGGTGAACGCCGCCGCTAACAGTTCCCTTAACCTCGACGAGATGCTCAGACTTACCGTCCAGACCGTCAACGAGGTGATGCAAACCGACGCCTGCTCCGTCTACCTCTTCGAACCCGGCGACCGCCTCGTCCTGCGGGCCACCGTCGGCCTCAACCCGGAAGCCGTCGGCAAGTACTCCATCCGGCTCGGGGCCGGCATCACCGGCCTCGCCGCCGCCCAGGGCCGGCCCATCGCCGTCCGGGACGCCTGGGGCGACCCGCGCTTCATGGTCGCCCCGGGCCTCGGCGAGGAACCCTACAACTCAATGCTCTCGGTTCCCATCATCCTCTTCACCGGAAGCGGCTCCAAGCTGGTCGGCGTCCTGAACCTGATGACCCGCCAGCCCCGGGACTTCACCCCTGACGAGCTTAATTTCCTCGAGACGGTCGCCGGCCAGCTCGCCATCGCCATCGAAAACGCCCGCCTCTACAGCTACACCGACCAGAAGCTCCAGGAAAAGGTCGCCCAGCTCTCGACCCTTCAGCAGGTCTTCCACCTGATGACCTCCACCCTGGACATCGGCCAGGTCCTTAAAGTTATCGTCGACCAGGCAGTGGCCCTTACCGGCTGCGACGCGGCCGCCATCTTCGAGCTCGACCCGGACTCGGAGTTTTTAACCATCATCGCCGCCCACGGGCTGCCGGAAGACCTGGTCCGAACCTGGCGGGCCCGGCCCGGCGAAACCGCCCCCGGCCTCGTCGTCCGCACCGGCCTGCCGGTGGTTATCCCCGATACCGCCGAGCTGGTCGGCCGGAAGGTCGTGCCCCTGGGCGACGTCACCGACTTCCGGGCCGTCTTCTGTGTGCCCCTGGCCAGCCACGGCAAACCTTTCGGCGCCCTCGGCATCTACTGCCGTGACCCTCACCAGTTCGATGCCGACGAAGTGATGTTTCTTTCGACGTTCGCCGACCAGGCGGCTGTCGCCCTGACGAACGCCCGGCTCTACTCTGAAGCCCGACGGAACCTGGCGGCCAAATCGGCAATGCTGGCCGAGATGCACCACCGGGTCAAGAACAACCTCCAGAATGTCGCCGCCCTCCTATCCCTCCAGTACCGGCGAAGTAAAACCGAAGAGGCCCGCCGCGTCCTTAAAGAAAGCCTGAGCCGCATCGAGGCCATTGCCGCCGTCCACGACCTGCTTTCCGAGGGCCAGACCGAGTGCACAACCCTCAGCCGGGTCGCCCACCAGGTTGCCGATTCGATTCTGAGCCACCTGGTGCCGCCCGACCTCCGGGTGGAATTCAGTATGGACGGCGACGAGATCCAGCTCCCGGCCCGGACGGCCACCGTTTTTGCCCTGGTCCTCAACGAACTGCTCAACAACGCCATCGACCACGGGCGGCCGGCTGAAGGCCCCCTGCGCATCAAGATTACCGGCCAGTACTCCGACGAGGAGGTCAGGGTCATCGTCGCCGACAACGGCCCAGGCTTTCCGCCTAACTTCGACGTCGACCGCGATGGCGGACTCGGCCTGCGGATCGTCCGCACCCTGATTGAGCAGGACCTGGGAGGCCGGCTGCGATTTGCAACCAGCGGCGGGGCGGTCATCACCATCACCTTCCCGCCCCAATGACGGTCCGGGGCCTCAAACCCGAGACGGTCGCCTGGGCCGTCCTCTGGACGGCTTTTGGAGTTTATCTGCTTCTTTGCGCCGGAACCGTCCTGGCCGTTCGCTGGTTCATCCAGTCGGCTACGGTCGTCCAGGAAGCCCAGCTTACGGTCACCGGCGGCACCGTCGCCATCCGGCCCGTCAGCCAGGGCGGGTCGGACTGGGTCGTCGCCCCGGCCCAGGCCACCCTTGGCGAAGCCGACCAGGTCCGGACCGACGAGGGCTCCAGCGCCTTCATCCGCCTGCCCGACGGCTCAACGGTCTCCGTCCTGCCCGGCACCGAACTTACCTTAAGCCGGTTGCGCCGTTTCCGCTTCGGCGAGCCCGGTTACCTCCTGGATTTGACCCTCAGGTCCGGCCGGCTGGTCCTGGGCGTCGCCCACCCCAGCGGCAGGCCTACCGAATTCCGGCTCCTGGACGGGGGCGCTGAAATCCGGCTTGCCGAGGGCAACTACGCCGTTCGGAAAGAGGCCAGCCAGCTTGACGTCAGGGTTCGTCAGCTCGGCAACGCCGTCATCAGGAGCGGCCCCTACCAGATAAGCCTCGCCTCCCTCCAGCGAGCTGTAGTCTATTCCGGCCGCGTCGAAGGTCCCCTTCCCCCAGAAGAGGACCTTCTGAAAGCCGGGGACTTCAGCCAGGGTCTGGATGACCAGGCCTGGCAGCCCGTCATCGAAGACGCCTGCCGGGCCGCACCCGCCGTTGAAAACCGCCTCGAACCGGTCCAGGTCGGCGATACCGGGGCCGTCCGGTTCTTGCGCCGCAACAGCGAGGGCACCCCCTGCCAGATGTTCCTGCACCAGGAGGTCAACCGGGATGTTTCCGACCTGCTTTCTTTGCGCCTTGTCATTGAGTTCAGGATAGACCAGCACAGCCTGTCAGGCGGCGGCTACCTGGGGAGCGAGTACCCGGTTCAGGTCCGGATGCTCTACCGGGGCGCCGATGGGGGCGAGCGGCTGTGGGTTCGGGGCTTTTACATCCAGAACCTTGAGGGCCGGCGGACCGACCACGGGGTGAAGGTTGACGGGGGACGGTGGGTCGAATATACGGTTCCGGATGCCGAGGACCCGAGCCTGCTTGCGCTGGCCGGGGGCGTCCGGTATATCCGGTGGGTTGAGGTCATGGCCAGCGGCCACGACTTCGAGGCCTACGTCCGCCGGATAAGCCTGCTCGGCCAGTGAGGAGACCGGGGATGAACGCCCCGAGCGTCAGCGTGGTGGTCCCGACCTGGGGGGAATCCGGGTGGCTGGGGCGGTGCCTTGAGGCCCTGAGCCGGCAGACCCTTCGGGACTTCGAAGTCATCGTTGTCTGGAACGAGGCCCGGTCCAATGCCAGGCCCCGGATCCCGCCCGGGCTCGACCTGCGGCTGGTTACCAACCCGAAGAACGTCGGCTTTGCGGCCGCCGCCAATCAGGGCATCCGGCTGACCCGGGGCATGTACGTCGCCCTGCTTAACGACGACGCCTTCCCCGAGCCGAACTGGCTCGAAGCCCTCCTGGACACCGTCAGCCGGGCGTCGGACATCGGCGCCGGTGCCAGCCTGATGGTCTTCGACCATGCCCCTGACCTGGTCCAGAGCGCCGGCATCGCCATCGACCGGGCCGCCATCTGCTGGGACCGGCTCCGGGGCCGGCCCGTCGCCGAGGCCGGGCAGTTCTGCGAGGTCTTCGGGGCCTCGGCCGGGGCCGCCCTCTACCGCCGGGAGATGCTCGAACGCCTGTACGGCTTCGACGAGCGGTTCTTCGCCTACCTGGAAGACGCTGACCTCGCCTGGCGGGCAGGCAATGCCGGCTGGCGCGCCGTTTACGTTCCCGAAGCGAGGGTCCGCCACGTCACCAGTGCCACCCTCGGCGAGGATTCCCCGGCCAAGAAGCTGCTTCTGGGCCGCAATAAGGTTTGGCTGGCGGCCAAGAACGCCCCCGCTGCCGACCTGCCTGTCATCCTGGCTTATGACCTGGCCGCCGTCATTTACGCCCTGCTCAGGCGGCGTGACCCCTATCCCCTCCGGGGCCGGCTTGAGGGCCTGAAACGGCTCCGCGTCTTCCTCGCCGACCGCCGCCCCGGTCGGCCCCGCATTCTCGAGCCGCTGGTTCCGCCCTGGAAGGTACCGGAGCGGTTCGGCCCACCCCAGGTTGACCTGACGCCCCCAACTTTGCTATCATCGGGCCGATGAGGCCCTGTTTGCCGGTCAACGATTTGACCCGGGTTTCGGCGTACCCGTATTACTGGTGGTTTACCTTTACCCGGCTGCCTGCGGGTAGCCGGGTATTGCCGTTGACCGGGGGGCCGCCCTAAACAGACCGGTTAAAGGCAAGCCCGAGGCCGCAGGCAGCCGGAAAGGCCCGAAAGCCTGCGGCCTCAAATTTTTCCCGGAAGGAGGCCCGGAAATGACATCCAACGGCACCAAACCTTACCGGCTGGCCGCCCGGGAGGCCCGACCCCACCGGACGGTTGTTGAAGTAAAGGGCGTCCGAATCGGCGGACCCGGCCTGGTTGTTATTGCCGGCCCCTGCTCGGTCGAGTCCGAGGCCCAGCTCTTCGAGACGGCCCGGGCGGTTCGGGCCGCCGGCGCCCACATCCTGCGGGGCGGCGCCTTCAAGCCCCGAACGTCGCCCTACGACTTCCGGGGGCTGGGCCCGGCCGGCCTGGAGTTGCTGGCCGAGGCCGGCCGGCTCACGGGCATGCCCGTCATCACCGAGGTCCTCTCCGAAAAGCACGTCGACCTGGTGGCCCGCTACGCCGACATCCTCCAGGTCGGCTGCCGGAATATGGCCAACTACGCCCTTCTGGAGGCCGTCGCCGAGACCGGCAGGCCGGTCCTGCTCAAGCGGGGAATGGCCGCCAGGGTCCGGGAGTGGCTCCTGGCCGCCGAATACATCCTGGCCCGGGGCAATGAGCAGGTCATCCTCTGCGAGCGGGGCATCCGGACCTTCGACGACGAGTATTACCGAAACCTGCTGGATATAAACGCCATTATAACGGCCCGGGCCGAATCCCACCTGCCCGTCATCGCCGACCCGTCCCACGGCACCGGCCGGGCCCGACTGGTAACCCCGGCGGCCCTGGCCGCCGTCGTTGCCGGGGCCGACGGCCTGATGGTCGAGGTCCACCCGAATCCGGCCCAGGCCCTCAGCGACGGCTTTCAATCATTGACTCCCGCCGAATTCGCCTCCCTCATGACCGAACTCAGGACGGTGTGCGACGCCGTCGGCCGGCCCCTGGAACCCGAACCTGGGGCGAGGGTCTGGGGCACCTAGGGCCCGGCTTCCCGGGCGGCCCGGCCGGCGCTGGTCCCGGCAATCCGGCCGAAGGTCGCCCCGGCCATCATCCCGGCCCCCGACGGGTAGTTCCAGTGCCAGAGGCCGCCCAGCATCTCCCCGGCCGTGTAAAGCCCGGGTATCGGCCGCCCAGCCACGTGCTGCACCTGACACGTCTTCGGGTCAACCTTAAGGCCCCCAAACGTAAAGGTTATCCCGCAGCAAACGGCATAGCCCTCAAAGGGCGGCTCGTCAATGGGCATGGCATAGTTGCTCTTCGGCGGGTAAATCCCCTCCGTCCGCTTCCCATCAGGCCTGAAGGGATTCGGGTTATACTCCCCCGGCCGGCAGGCCGCATTGAAGGTTCTGACCGTTTCAACGAAGTTTTTGACGTTTATGCCCAGCTTTTCGGCCAGCTCCTCCAGGGTATTTGCCCGCTCGCCCGTAGCCTTATCGTAATTTGGGGGCAGAAGGCCCCGGCGGCGCACCTTGGCGTCAAAAATCTGGAAAGCGATCCCCCCGGGCTGGGCCAGTATCGCCCGCCCCATCTTGGCGTAGGTGAGGGCCCGGATCGCATCGGCCTCATCGACGAAGCGGCGGCCGTCGAGATTGACCATGATGCTGAAGGGGTAGGCATACCGGTTCCACTCGTTGCCCCCGATAGTCATCGACGACGGCAGGCTGAAGGGCGGCCGGTTGTAGTCCTGGGGCGAGGCGTGACAGCTCGACCAGCTCCCGTACGGCATCGCCCCAATCTCGAGGGCCATCTTAAGGCCGTCGCCGGTGTTGTAGGGCACGCCCCGCATCTTGACCGTATCCCACCTCGGCCCCAGGTACCGGGCCCGCATCTCCGGGTTGCCCTCAAACCCGCCGCAGGCCAGAACGACGGCCTTCGCCCGGAAAACCACGTAGCCCTCCGGGTCCAGGGCCCGGACCCCCACCACCCGGCCCCGATCATCCACGATGAGCTCCGTTGCGGCCGTCTCGTAGTGGATGGGAACATTGTGCCGCTCCAGGTAGGCAAAGTTGCGCTGCTGGAGGCCGTAGCCGCCCCCGTTCATCGAGACGATGTTGCCGGTGGTCGGGTTGGCGTAGCTCGGAACCCAGCTGTGGCCCTTTTCCCGCAGCCACCGGACCGTCCGGTAGGATTCCCGGACGTGAATTTCTAAAAGCTCCTGGTCTGCCTGCCCCTCGGTTACGTGCATGATCTCGTCCCAGAGGTCGGCCTCGGTGCGCCGGGGCAGCAGGTCGGCCATCATCCGGATGTCGTGCTCGGACGGGTCGTCGATGAGGGCAATGAGGTCCTCGACGCTGTTGTAAGCAAAGCGCATGTGGCCGGTAAGGGTGCTGTTGCCGCCCCGCTCGGCCTTCGGCGCCTTTTCGAGCACCCCGACCCGCACCCCCTGTTCGAGGGCGGCCATGGCCGCCGAGAGGGCCGCATTCCCGGCCCCAACGACCACCACATCATAGTACAGCTCGCGCTCGGTCACCGTAAAACCTCCTCAGCATCAGGTTTCGGTGCAGGTATTTCCAGCAGGGCCGTAAGCTCCGCCGAATCGGCCAGGAGGTCGAGCCGGTCGCAGGCCGCAATCAGCCGGTCCTGGCCGGCGGCATCGAGAACCCCGTGCGTCAGCTTGCGGAACTTCGCCTCGACGTCGGCCCGGGTTACCGGGTTCTCGGCCCCGCCCCGGACGGTCCCAACGGCCGAAAGGGTCGTCCCATCCTTAAGCCGGACCTCGACCCGGGCCCGCCGGCCCAGCCCCGGCCCGCCCTCCAGGGCCGGGTCGTGGACCGCCCGGACCTTCGCCGCCAGCTCAAGGACCCGCGGGTCGGCCAGCTTCTCCTCGGCAAACTGGCCGACCGAAACGTCATCCTCCAGGAGGAAGACGGCGCAGCAGTAGGCCAGGTTGAGCTGGGCCGAAGTTACCGTCGTCGGCGTCCAGGGGAAGCCGACGGCCTTCACCGCCCCTTCGTCCAGCCAGACGGTCACCCGCTCAACTTCCTCCGGGGGCAGGGGGTGCCGGCGGCGCAGGCTCCGCAGGGCCTCCAGGGGCGGGTGGATCGGCACCCGGCAGGCCCACATCTTGAAAAGGACCCGCGGGGTGAACCACTCCTCGCCGAGCCCTTTCACCAGCCTGCTCAGGTCGTAAACCGGCTGGCCGCCGCAGAAGGCCGAGCAGAAGCCCCCGTACTCGCGCTCGAAGATATCCGGCACGTTGGTAAAGCCCCGGCTTGCCAGCAGGGCACTCAGCACCCCGCTGTGGGCCGCCTTCCCGGCCAGAAGCCGCTTGCCCATCCCGCCGTGCTGGACGGCCATCAGGCCGGCGGCCTGCTGACCGGCATGGCCGAAGGCGTGGACGACCTGTTCCCGATTCAGGCCAAGGATTCTGGCTGCCGCGGCCGCCGCCCCGAAGGTCCCGAGCAGGCCGGGCCCGTGGAAACCGTTCTTCACCTGGGGCGTCCGACCGACGCACTCCTGGACCCGGGCCGCCACCTCGATGCCGGCCACCATCGCCGTGATAAGGTCCCTGCCAGAGACGCCTCCGAAGTGGTCGGCCAGGGCCAGGGCCGAGGTGAGCACCACTGAGCCGTTGTGGCCGCCGGGACCCACGTCGTCAAGTTCGAAGCCGTGGACAGCCGTCCCGTTCACCAGGGCTGCCCCGGGGGCGCTCAGCCGGGCGTCCGTACCCCAGACCAGGGCATCGCCGGCGACTTCGACATCCCGGAGGGTTTCCAGCAGGATCCGGCTCCAGGGCATCCGGCTCCCGAGAAGGCCGCACCCGAAGGTGTCCAGGGCCAGGAGCCGGGCGTGGTCAACCACCGCTCCCGGCAGGGACTCGAACTTTAAGTCGGCAACGAAGGCCGCAAGCTCGGCCGTGTAGTGGTGGGCCATGGTCGTTAATGCTCCTTTGCAGATTGCTCGCCGGCCCGCCCGATGGCCCGGGCCAGCTCAGCCGCATCCCCAAGCTCTTCAATCCGGCCGACCAGCCCGACCAGCTTCTCGCAGGCGGCCCGGCCGATGACCGGTCCGGCGTAGCGGTAAAGCTTTTCGGCCGCCCCGTCAAAATCCAGGGGCTGACCCGGCCCGCCGGGAAAGCCTTCGGCCGCAAGCTCGTGGCGCCGGCCGCCGGCCTCGATGGTTATGCGGTGGCCCCCGCCGGGCACCCACCCGTGGCCCGGGTCGACCTCTGGCCGCACCTCGACCCGGCGAGCAAGGTCGACCACGAACGGGTCGGAAAGCAGGGCTTCGGTGAAGACAAAGGGGTCAGAAAGGTCGTAGCAGAGGGCCACCGCAACCGTGAAGGGGATGCTGTACTGGGCACCCAGCACAGTCCGGGGCGCCGGGTCCAGGTGCCGTTCCAGGCCGGCGTGAAAGGTGCCCGAAATAACCACCCGTTCAACCCGCCTGGGGTCCAGGGGGTTCCGGGCCCTGAAGGTGGCGATGGCATGGACCAGGGCCTGGCTCAGCATGTGGCACGGATAAGCCTTAATCGTCAGGTCGGCGGCCAGCCACTCCTGCCCGAGGCCGGCGGTGAGTTTTTCGGGCCGGGGGCTCGGGGAGTAGGCATTAAGGTAGCCGAACCGGCCCTCAAGAACCGTCGTCGGGCCGGTGAAGCCCCGGGCGGCCAGGAGGGCCGACTCCAGGCCGAGCTGGGACGCCCGGCCGGGATGCATCCGCTTGGTCATCGCCCCTTCCCAGGCGAATTCGACCAGGCCGCAGGCGTGGGAACCGGCGATCCCCAGGGCCCAGGCCAGCCGCCGGGCGTCGAGGCCGAGAAGCTTTCCGGACGCGGCCGCCGCCCCGAAGGCCCCATTTACGCCCGGGTTGTGAAAACCCCGCTCCCGCTCGGTGGCGGCCGTCTGGGCCTCCCCGACCCGGCAGACGACCTCATAACCGAGAAGCATCGCCGTCAGGAAACTTTTGCCGTCGGCGTGGAGGCGCTCGGCCAGGGCCAGGACGGCGGGGAAAACCGTTGCGCTCGGGTGGGCCACGTGGCCGACGTGTTCGGCCTCAAAAGCCCCCATCATCACCCCGTTCACCAGGGTTGCCCGGGAGGGGTCGGTTCGCCAGGGCTGGTTGAAGACCGAACAGGCCCCAGCGCCGCCGAGCTCCCGGACCAGGTCGGCCACCACCAGCGACCAAGGCTGGACCGACCCGATGAAGCCCGCGGCCAGGTTATCGAGAATATACACTTTTGCCCGGTCGACCAGACTTGCGGGCAGCCGGTCAAAGTCGGTCCCGGCGATAAACTCGGCCAGCTCGACGGTTGCGCCCATCTTTTTCAGCTCCCGGAGCAAGATCTAGCGGCCCCGCAGGCGGGGGTCGAGAATATCCCGGATAGCATCCCCGAGCATGTTGAATGAGAAGACGGCCAAAGTTACGGCCAGGCCCGGAAAGAGCATCAGGTTCGGGTGGTAGACCATCTGGCTGCGGGCCTCGGAGAGCATCCGGCCCCAGCTCGGGAAGGGCGGGGGCGGGCCGAAACCCAGGAACGAAAGGGAAGACTCCAGCAGGATGATGCTTCCGAGCTGGGCCGAGGCGTTCACGATGATCACGGCCATCACATTCGGGATGATGTGCCGGAGGAGAATCCGGCCGTGACGGGCGCCCAGGGCCCGGGCCGCCTCAACGTAGAGGCCCTCCCGGGTCGTCAGCACCGCCCCGCGCACGACCCGGGAGGACCCGGCCGAATACAGCAGGCCGATGGTCAGGATAAGCACCGGGAAGCTGTTAGAAAGAATGCCGACCAGAAAGATCACAAAGATTAGCCCCGGAAAGGCCAGCCAGACATCGACGACCCGCTGGGTGACCAGGTCGAAGGCGCCCCCAAAGTATCCGGACACCGTTCCAATGGCCGACCCGATGAGGGTTGCCACCACGGCTGAGCCGACCGCCACTATCATCGAAACCCTGGCCCCGTAGATGACCCGGCTGAGCACGTCCCGGCCCTGCTCGTCGGTCCCGAAGGGGAATGCCGCCGACGGCGGCAGCAGCCGGCGGGCCGGGTCGAAATCGTCATAACTGTACGGGGCGAGCTGGTCGGCCAGAAGCCCCACGGCCAGGAGGGCAAGGACGACCACGCCGCCGAAGACCCCGAGGGGCTTCGTCCGGGCAAGCCGGAGGAGGCGGGCCCACCCGCCGGGGCGCCTGACGGCCGGCCGAATCAGAACGGTCCCATCAGCCATAACGGATCCGCGGGTCGAGGACCGAATATACCAGGTCGACAAGCAGGTTGCTCAGCACCACAACCACCCCGGTGAGAAGCACGATGGCCTGAACCACCGGGTAGTCCCGCTGCTGAATCGACGTTAGCAGATAGTTGCCCATGCCCGGAATCGAAAAGATCCGCTCGAGGACCACGGTCCCCCCGATGAGGAGCCGGACCTGCAGGCCGAACTCGGTGACGACGGGGATGAGGGCGTTGGGCAGGGCGTGGCCGAGGATGACCGCCCGGTCCCGGAGGCCCTTGGCCCGCGCCGTCCGGACGTAGTCTTCCCCGAGCACTTCCAGCACGGTGGTCCGGGTGAGGCGCATCAGCCGGCCAGAGACGTGGGCCCCCAGGATGAGGGCCGGAACCCACAGGGTGCCGAGGTTTGCGACCGGATTTTCCCACAGCTCGTGGTAGCGCAGGGGCGGCGTCCAGCCGAAGAGGATAAAGCCGTAGGTTATGGCCATGAGGCCCAGCCAGAAGCTGGGAGCGGCCAGAAGCAGGATGGCCAGGCTCCGGCCCAGGAAGTCAACGGGGCCGTCCCGGTAAACGGCCGAGAGGATCCCCACCGGCAGGGCGATGGCCAGGGCGAAGGCCAGACCCATCACCCCCAGCTGGGCCGTGGCCGGGAGCCGGCCCATCAGCTCCGACGCAATGGGCCGGCCGCTTATCAGCGACCGGCCCAGGTCGCCCCGGGCCAGGTCGACGACCCAGTTGGCGTACTGCTCAATGATGCTCCGGTCCAGGGCAAACCGCCGCTCCAGGGCCGCCCGGGTCTCCGGGTTGACGTAGGCCACATCCGGCCCGGCGACCTGGTCAATAATGTCGCCCGGCAGGAGCCGGACGGCCACCGACACCACCAGGGTCACCCCCAGCAGGGTCGGCACGACGAGGGCAACCCTGGCCAGCAGGTAGCGCCCCATTACTTCTCCAGCCAGTAATAGGGCAGGCACTCAGCGGGCCAGCCCTGCCCGAAGGTCTGGTATTCAACGGCGTTGCGGACCCGGGGCTGGTAGGCAGTAAACGTAAGACCGGCCCCGTACTGCATCGGCACCACGTACATTTTCTTGAGCAGGTCGTTCTGGATTGTCCGGATCTCCCGGCGAAGGCGGTTCGGGTCGACCAGGCCCTGGATCTGCCGGACCCGCTCCCGGAGGGGCGGGTCGTTCCAGCGGCCGTACATTTTGTTGGTTGTTATAAGATACTGGGTTTCCAGGTAGGCGAAGGGGTCCACCCGGGTCTGGGGAATCCACATCAGGCCGTTAAACTCGCCCCGGGCCGTCTGGGGAATGAAGACGGAGTTGTAGTCTTCTTCGATGGCCCGAACGCTGATGCCGATTCGACCCAGGTACTGGACGATAAGCTCCGACATGATCCGGTAAGGCTCCCCGTAGCGGGAATTGGCCGCCGCAAAGTGGAGCTCGGTGCTGAACCCGCCCCCAGCCTGCTGAACGAGGCGCCGGGCCTCGTCCGGATTATAGTGCAGATATCGGGCCGCCTCGGGGTCCATCTCCGGACCCTTCGGGTCCACCCAGTACTCGGAGAAGGCCGCCGGGATGTGGGTGTGCCAGTAGCGGTTAACCTTAAAGCCCTGATTCTCGAGCTCCTTAAGCCCGTAGGCGGCATCCAGCATCGCGTCCCGGTCCAGGGCCATGGAAACCGCCCACCGGAGGCGCTCATCCTCCCAGCGCGCTTCCCTGGGCGAGAAGTTAAGCACGCTCAAGGGGTAGGGGGGCCGCTCGTAAATCTGGACCCCCTTAACCGTGTCGACGACCCGCTTCAGGTCCGGGCCCTGAACCACCACCCAGTCCAGGTTTCCACCCAGGAACTGGCTGAGCTGGGTGGCGTACTCGGGGACAACGTTCACGACCACCTCATCGATGTAAGGCCGGTCCGGGCCCAGGTGCCAGTTCGGGTGCCGCTTAAAGCGGGCGAGTTTGCCCGGCACAAACTCCTGGAGGATCCAGGGCCCCGAACCGACGACTTTCTCCGCCGGGTTGAAGGCCGTCCCGGCCTCCTTCGGCATGATGAAAAAGACCTTCGGGTCGGCAAGCTTCTGGAGAAAGAAAGGGTACGGGTTTTTAAGCCGGAAGACCACCGTGTACTGGTCGACGGCAGCAACCGTATCCACCATCTGGATATCCTCGGCCCGGACGCTCGGGGTCGTCCCCGGCAGTTTGCCCGTGAGCCGGTTCCAGCTGAAGACGACGTCCTCGGCCGTCAGCGCCCGGTCCAGTGGCGGGTGAAAGGCGACGTTCTTGCGGAGGTGGACGGTGTACGTGAGGCCGTCGGGGGAGACGTCCACCGACTCGGCCGCATCAGGCACCACCTCCAGGGACCCCCTGGGCACGTCGGGTCCGGCCTTGAGCATGAAGAGCCGGCTGTAGGAGAAGGCCGAGAATTCGGCCTGCCCCTGGCTGCCGCTGGCGTACGGGTCCAGGCTCGGCGGGTCGGCCGCGGCCAGGCTCTGAAAAGTGCCGCCCCGCCGGGGACCGGCCGACGCCGGGGCCGGTCCCCGCTCCCCGCCGGACTCGGTCCGGCAGGCGGCGAGGCCGGCCGCGGTCAAGCCCAGCGCCAGGGCCCCCTGCAGAAACTCCCGCCGGTTCGGAAGCCGGAAGGTCCGGTCCGCGGCAACGGTTGTCATCGGCGTCCCCCTGCTATCGGGCCTCTGCAGACCCGGGTTGATACCCAAGATTAGCCCACTCAAGACCTCCGGTTCAACAGTGGTGTTCGTCAATACCGAACGCGCCCGTTGACGGCACCGGCCGGATCGGTCAGAATTGGCCAGATACAGCGCGCGGGGGCAGCCGGATGCTGGGAACAATTCGCAGGGTTGGTCAGCTACTGGACCTTTTCGATGAGGACCACCCGGAGTGGGGGGTCACCGAAGTCGCCCGGGCCCTGGGGGTCTCCAAGTCGAGCGCCCACGCCCTGCTCCGGTCGCTTTCGGCCATCGGCCTCCTGGAACAGCTCCCCAACAGCCGGTACCGGCTCGGCTGGCGGACGGTTGCCCTCGGGAACGTCCTGCTGACCACCACCGGCATTGCGGGCATTGCCCGGCCGGCCGTCGAGAACCTGGCGAAAACTTCGGGTGAGACCGTAAACCTGGCCGTCCTGGAAAGGGGGCACGTCATTTTCGTCGAGCGGGTGCCTGGGACCGGCGGCCGGTTTGCGTCGGCGGTTCCCATCGGGACCCCCCTGCCCTTCCACTGCAGTGCGGTGGGCAAGGTTCTCCTTGCCCACCGGCCGCCGGCCGAGGCCCAGGCCCTCCTCCGGACCGCCCCCGGTTTCGACCGGTTCACCCGGAACACGATAACCGACAAACGGCGCTTCCAGGCCGAGCTGGAGCAGGTGCGGCGGCAGGGGTACGCCTTCAACCTGATGGAAGCCTTTGACGACGTCTGCTGTGTGGCGGCCCCGGTGCAGAACAGCCTTGGCCTGGTGGTGGCGGCCGTCGGCCTGTCGATGCCGACTTACCGGTTCGAGCGGCACCGGGATTACTACGTAAGCGCTCTGCTGGCGGCAACGCGGAGGGTCTCCGCCGAGCTCGGCTGGGATGCTGAGGCCGGCGGAGTTGCTTGAAAGGAGGGTGACGATGCTGGTGTCCAGGAGAGGATTGTCCCGGCGGGAGTTTATCGGGGGCTTTATGCTCGCCGGGGCGGGGATTCTTGCGGGGGCCTGCGCTCCCCAGGCCGCGCCGCAGGGCTCGACTCAGGCCCCGGCCGGCGAACAGCCCCGGCGGGGCGGGGTGCTCAACCTGTGGGTCGGCGGGGACCCGCCGAGCTTCGATGCCCACCAGGAGTCCACCTACCAGACCCTTCACCCGGTATCGCCCTGCTACAACCTGCTGGTCCAGTATGACCCGAAGGACCACACCAAAATCATCCCGGACCTGGCCGAGCGCTGGGATGTGAACCCCGACGGCAAGGTCTACACCTTCTACCTCAAGCAGGGCGTCAAATTCCACCACGGCAAGCCCTTTAAGGCCGAGGACGTCAAGGCCAGCTTCGAAAGGATCATCTTCCCCCCGAACAACGTCGTCAGCCCCCGCAAGGGCGTCTTCGACGCCGTCAGCGGCATTGAAACCCCCGACGACTACACGGTGAAGTTTATTCTCAAGCGGCCGAACGCCTCATTCCTGGCGAATGTCGCCCAGGGCTGGAACGTAATCTACCCGAAGGACCTTCTCGACCGGGGCGACCCGAAGAAGGAAGTTTCCGGAACCGGTCCCTTTAAACTCAAAAACTACACCCGGGGCGTCAGCATCGAACTGGAGCGCAACCCCGAGTACCACATTTCGGGCCTGCCGTACCTGGACGGCATACGGTTCTTCATCGTGCCCGACCCGAACACCGCCATTGCGGCGTTTCTCTCGGGTCAGCTGGACGTCTACCGGACCGAAAACAAGGCCGAGGCCGACGAGGCAGCCCAGCGGCATGCGGATAAAGCGACGGTCCAGAAGTTCACCATCATGAGCAACTACGCCATGGAGATGAACGCCCGCCGCAGGCCCTGGGACGACCCCCGGGTCCGGCTGGCCGCCTCCCTCGCCATCGACCGGCAAGCCGCCGTGAAGGTTCTCACCCAGGGGGAGGGGGTGGCCGGGGGCATCCTGCGGCCCGACAGCCAGTGGGCCCTGCCCCGGGCCGAGCTGGAAAAGATCCCCGGCTACTCCCCGAACAAGGCCCAGGAGATTGAGCAGGCCAGGCGGCTCCTGGCCGAGGCCGGCGTGGGCCAGGGCTTCAAGACCACCATGCTCACCCGGAAAGGCGCCCAGTTCGAGGCCCCGGCCGTCTTCCTGAAGGACCAGCTCGCCAAGGTCGGCATCGACGTCACCCTGGACGTTCAGGAGTCGGCGGCCTTCTACGACCGCCTCAACCGGAGCGAGTTCGACCTCTTCGGCGGCAGCTACTCGGCGGCCGTGGACGACCCTGACGCCGTCTTCGGCCAGTCGTACCTCTGCGACTCGGAACGCAACTACTCCAGGTTCTGCGTGCCCCAGCTCGAGGAGCTGTTTGTCCGGCAGTCTCAGACTATGGATGTAAACCAGCGCAAACAGCTCGTCTGGGAGCTGGAGCGGCTGGCCCTGACCAACGTCGTCAAGGTGGTGATGGCCTACCGGGTCAACTGGTGGATGTGGTGGAACCGGGTCCGCAACTTCTACCGCCAGCCCAGCTACTACCTGACCGAGCGGCACGAGGCGGTCTGGCTCGCCGAAAGCTGAACCCTTTTAATCAAGACACCGGAGCAGGCAGCGATGACGCAAACGACGCTTCATGACTTCAAAGATAAGGTCTGTTTTGTCGGGGTTGGGGATACGGATTACGGGGCCCTCTACCGGACGAAGGACCCGAAGCGGAACCAGTACACCCTGGGGGTTGAGGCCTTCAAGGCGGCCCTGGAGGATGCCGGCCTCAAGAAGGACGAAATCGACGGCCTGGTTCTGGTTCGGATTCCCAGCTACCAGCTCTTCGCCGACATGGTCGGCCTGCGCTACCTGAAGGCGGCCAACACCTTCCGGGGCGAGGGCCGGATGTCGGCCCTGGCCGTGCAGTATGCGGCGATGCTCATTTACAGCGGCCTCTGCTCCACCGTGGCCGTTGTCTACGGCAACGACGGACGCTCGGTCGGGGCCACCTACGGCGGGGAGGGCGAAGGCAGTTCCCCTTACGACGTTATTTACGGGATGACGTCGCCGGGGGCGGCCGTGGCCCACATGTGGCGCCGCTACATGCACGAGTACGGCGCCCGGGAGGAGCACCTGGCGGCGGTGGCCATCTCCAACCGCCGCCACGCCGGCCTCAACCCGAAGGCCGTCTTCCGGGAGCCCCTCACCCTCGAGACCTACCTGACCGCCCGCTACATTGCCGCGCCCCTGCGCCTCTACGATTACTGCCTGATAAACGACGGGGCAGTGGCCCTGATTCTGACGGGCGCCGAGCGGGCCCGGGACCTGCGCAAGCCGCCGGTATATCTTACGGCCACGGCCACCTGCACCGACCTCACCTTTTTCTACACCGTCGACGACTTTTTCCGGGATGCCGTCCGCCGCTGCGCCGAGGCCGTCTTCGCCGCCTCGGGCCTGGGCCACAAAGACATTCAGGTCTGCCAGATCTACGACAACTTCACCCCGACGGTCATCTTCGGCCTTGAAGGGGCCGGCTTCTGCAAGTACGGCGAGGGCTTTGAGTTCGTCCAGAACGGACGGATCTCCCTGGGCGGGGAGCTTCCCGTGAACACCAGCGGGGGCCACACCTCCGAAAGCTACATGCAGGGCTTCGGCCTCCACGCCGAGAACATCCGCCAGCTCCGGGGCGAGGCCGGCGACCGGCAGGTGCCCAACTGTCAGGTCGCCATGTACATCTGTCCCGCCCCCATCTGCGCCGTCCACATCATGACCCGGAGGTAGAGCCGCTGATGGCTTACGAAAAGCCCCTTCCGCAGCCGACGGCCATCGATGCCCCCTACTGGGAATACCTGCGCCGCCACGAACTGCGCCTGCCCCGGTGTCAGGACTGCGGCCACATCTTCTTTCCCCCGAATAAGGTCCACTGTCCCCGGTGTCTTTCGGACCGGCTCGAGTGGGAAAAATTGAGCGGCCGGGGCAGGGTCTGGTCGTGGGTGGTCTTCCACCAGCGGTATTTTGCGTCCTTTGCCAACGACATCCCCTACGTTGTGGCCTTTATCCAGCTTGAGGAGGGCCCGCGCCTTATGTCGACCCTGGTGGAGTGCGGCCGGGACGAGATCCGCTGCGACATGCCGGTGGAGGTCGTCTACGACGACGTAACCCCCGAGTTCACCATCCCCAAATTCAGGCCAATTCGCTAGCCGGAAACGAACCATGAAGGTCATCTGCGTCCTTTCCCGGGAACCGGTCTCGGCCGTACCTGAGCTGGCCCGCCGGGCGGAGCGGCTGGGGTTCGACGGCATCCGGTTCAGCGAAATCACCCACGACCCGGTAGTCTGCGCGGCGGTAGCCGCCCTGGCGACCAGCCGGGTCAGGGTCGGCACCTTCAGCCTGGCCTTTCCCCGGAGCCCGACGGTTCTGGCCTACCAGGCCTGGGACGTTCAGCAACTTTCGGGGGGCCGGTTCTTCCTGGGCCTGGGCACCCAGGTCAAGGGCCACATCGAGCGGCGGTTCGGCTTCGCCTGGACGGCGCCCGGTCCCCGGATGCGGGAGTACGTCCTGGCCCTCCGGGCCGTCTGGGACTGCTGGCAGAACGGCCGGCCCCTCAATTTCCAGGGCGAGCACTACCGGCTCACCCTGATGACCCCGGAATTCAACCCTGGGCCGATTGAGCATTACCCGATACCGGTTTACATCGGCGGCGTCAACAGATTCATGTGCCGGCTGGCCGGGGAGGCGGCCGACGGCCTCATGCTCCACAGCCTCACCTCCCCCCGCTACCTGCGGGAGGTGATCCTGCCGAACGTGCGGGCCGGGGCCCGCCGGGCCGGCCGGGACCCCGCCACGGTCGAAATTATCGGCGGCGGCTTCATCGCGACGGGTCCCCGCCCCGAGGACGTAAAGAAAGCCCGGGAGGCTTACCGTCACCGGGTCGCCTTTTACGCTTCGACCCGGACTTACTCGGCCGTCCTCGAGCTCCACGGCCTGGCCGAACTCGGCGCCCGGCTCCACCAGCTTTCGGTGGAGGGCCGCTGGGACGAAATGGCCCGCCAGGTGAGCGACGAGGCCCTGGATGAGTTCGTCACGGCCGGAACCTGGGACGAGATCGTTCCCCGGATCAGGGAGCGGCTGGGCGGCCTGGTAACCGCCCTCACCTTCCCCATGCCCGAGAACCTCGGGCCGGCCGAGGAAAAGGGGCTGGCCCGGGTAATCGAAGGGCTCAAGGAGCTGTGATGGGCCGGGTTGAAGAAGCGGCCACATTTCCGCGGCCCCTCGGCGGCCTGCGGGTTATCGAGGCCGGCCGGGGCATCGCCGGGGCCTTCTGCGGGAAGCTTCTGGCGGCCCTCGGTGCCGACGTAATCAAGGTCGAGCCCCCGGCGGGCGACCCCTGCCGGCGGCTCGGCCCCTTCGTTCGGGGCCAGGTCGAGCCGGAATCCAGCCTGCTCTTTCTTTACCTCAACACCTCCAAGCGGGGAATTACCCTTGATTTGAGCAGTCCCACCGGGGCCGACCTCTTCGCCGGCCTGGCCGGGCGGGCCGACGTCGTTCTCGAAAGCCTCGGGCCGGGCCGCCTGGCGGAGCTGGGCCTGGACTACCAGGTTCTGAGCCGGGGTCAGCCCGGGCTGATCCTGACCTCCATCACCCCCTTCGGCGATACCGGCCCCTACCGGGACTACCTGGACGGGGAGCTGGTTCTGCTTGCCCTGGGCGGCCTGCTCAACATGATCGGGGACCCGGCCCGGGAGCCTGTCCGCCTCGGCGGCTACCAGGCCCAGTATGCCGCCGGTCTGGCCGCCTTCACCGGCACCATGATTGCCCTCTGGCACCGGGACCTCACCGGCGCCGGCCAGCATGTGAAAGTTTCGGCCCATGAGACCGTAGCCTTTCTCGAATGGAAGTCGCCGGTCTATTACCAGAGCGACGGCCGGGTCCGCCGGCGCGGGGGCGAACTCTCCCAGTGGATGGTCCTGCCCTGCCGGGACGGGTTCGTCGCCTTCGTCTACCAGGACGAGAACTGGCCGGCCGTTAAGGAGCTGGTGGGAGACCCGCGGCTGGAGGACCCCCGGTTTGCCGACCGTCGGGGCCGGGTTGCAAACCGGGCTGAACTCCGGGAAATTCTCGGTGCCTGGACCGCCGAACGGACCAAGGAAGAGGCCTACCACCAGGCCCAGGCCCGCGGGATTCCGGTGGGCATGGTGGCCGACGCCGCCGACCTGGTCGCCTCGCCCCAGTACCGGGCCCGGGGCTTTTTTGCCGGGGTTAACCACCCCCGCACCGGAACCGTCCTTTACCCCGGCGTTCCCTTCGTCCTGGGCGGACACCGGCCGGCCGTGGGCCGGGCACCCCTGCTTGGCGAGCACAACCTGGAGGTTTACACGACCCTGCTCGGCCTTTCGACGGCGGAGGTTGCCGCCCTCCGGGAGCGGGGCGTCCTTTAAGGAGGGCAGAGATGGGGAACAGACCGCTTGAAAGGGGACTGTCCAGACGGGAATTTATCGGCGGGGTGGCCGGGCTGGGGCTCCTGGCCGCCTGCCGGCCGGCCGGGACGCCCCAGCCGCAGTCCAGCCGGCCGGCAGGCGGCCAGCCGAAACGGGGCGGCACCCTCTACTGGTACCTGCCCGACGACCCGCCTGACCTCGACCCCCACATGCAGACGACCAGCTCTTTGCAGTGGATTTGCGGGCTGGTGTACAACGGCCTGCTCAAGTACGACATCCGGCCCGGAAATCCGCCCGGGAGCCCCGGGGCGAATACCCCGGTTCCCGACCTGGCCGAAAGCTGGGAGCAGATTGACCCCCTCACCTACGTCTTCAGGCTCCGGCGGGGCGTCCGGTTCCACGACGGCACCGAGCTTACCGCTGAGGACGCCGCCTTCAGCCTGAACCGGATCCGGACCCGGGACCCGCAGTTTCAGCGGGCCTATGCCTTTGAGCCGGTGGAGACGGCGGAGGCCCTGGACCGCTACACCCTGCGGGTGCGGATGCGGGAGCCCTACGCCGCCTTTATCAACCAGGTCGCGGCCGCCTACACCCGGGTCGCGCCCAAACACGTCATCGAACAGCAGGGCGACCTGAAACAGACCATGGTGGGCACCGGTCCCTACCGGCTGAAAGAGTACCGGCGGGGCGTCCGGTTCGTCTTCGAGCGCAACCCCGACTACTTCGGCGCCCCCCTGCCTTACGTGGAGACCATTGAAATCCGCATCATCCCGGACGCCTCGGCCCAGCTGGCCGCCTTCACCGCCGGCCAGCTCGACATCTACACCCCGGCCAACGTCGACGAGTTCGAGAACCTGCGCCGGACGATTCCGGGCCTCCAGAGCCTGGTCTTCAGCCGGGCCGAAATGAACGGCATCGGCCTGAACCTCCGCCGCAGGCCCTTCGACGACATCCGGGTCCGGCAGGCCCTCTGGTACGCCATCGACCAGGACGAGGTCATCAAGGTCGTCTGGCGGGGCCAGGGCTACAAGCACCGGGCGGTGCCCCCCGCCCTGGGCGACTGGGCTGTGCCTTACGAACAGCTCCCCTTAAGCGACTCGCCCAACTACGAGAAGGCCCGCCAGCTTCTCAGGGAGGCCGGCTACCCCGACGGCTTCGAGTTCGAATGCAAGACGGTCTACCGCTACACCCAGAAAGAGGCCCAGGTGGTGGCCGAACAGCTCAAGCGCATCGGCGTCCGGATGAACATCGTCGACATGGAATACGGGGCCTTTCTGAACGCCCGTAACCGGGGCGACTTCGAAGCCATCGCCTTCCCCCTCTCCCCATTCGGGGACGTCGAGGACTTCACCTACGCCCTCTTTCACACCAGGGCCTCCCGGAACTTCGGCGGCTGGGGCAGCCCCGGCCTGGACCGGATGTTCGAGGAGGCCCGGCGGGAGATGGATGTCCAGAAGCGCAAGGCCCTTTACGCCCGGATCCAGCGGGAGCTGGCCACCCAGTGCTACGTCCTTGACCTGCCCCGGAGCAACGGGTTCGAGGTCTGGCGGCCTTACGTGAAGGACTGGGTGCCGGCCGAAAACCCGGAGCGGGGCCTTGCCTTTCACTACGTCTGGCTCGACAAATGAGGTCTGGAGGAGCAGTCATGGGAGCTTACGGCAACCTGGTCCTGATGGAAAGGAAGGACGGCTACGCCATCGTCACCCTGAACCGGCCGGAAAAGCGCAACGCCATGAGCCGGGCCGCCCAGCAGGAGCTCTGGGCCGCCCTGGAGGACGCCAGGGCCGACTGCAAGGTGATTATCATCACCGGGGCCGGGCCGGCCTTCTGTTCCGGCATTGACCTTTCGGAACAGCGCCAGCTCCGGGAGGCCGGCGTCCGGGAGCGGCAGTACGCCTGGGGCAGCAACACCTGGTTCGAGACCCAGGAGATCATCCGGCGCCACCCGGCGATTTTCATCGCCGCCGTGAACGGCTACGCCCTGGGCGGCGGCCTGACGCTGGTCCACAACTGCGAGCTGGCCATCGCCTCCGAGCGGGCGGAGTTCGGCATGCCTGAGGTCGGGTTCGGGACGTTCCCCGGGCTGGCCGGGCCGGCCACCATCCACCGCATCCTGCCCAAGCACTATAACTATCTCATTCTGACGGCCCGGCGCATCGACGCCTACACCGCCGAACGCTGGGGCATCGTGAACGAGGTCGTCCCCCACGACCAGCTCATTCCCCGGGCCGAGGAGCTGGCCCGGCACATCTGCCAGTTCGACCCGGTCGTCCTGGATTACTCCAAGCGGGCCATCCGGGAAATTCCCTACCTGGACTGGTCCCGGGGCATTGAATACGGGATCTGGACCGGAATTGTAATCCGGTCCCAGACGGCCGCGGCCGCCGAGGGAATCCAGCGGTTCCTGACCGGCCAGCCGAATCCCGGCCAGGGAACGGGCGGCTCCGACCGGAGGTGAAGGGCGGTGGCCGGGGTACTCGCGGGCATCCGGATTGCCGACCTCACCATCATCACCGCCGGGGCGGCCGCCACCCAGATCCTCGCCGACTTCGGGGCCGAGGTCATCAAGGTCGAGGCCGGCCGCTACCCGGACCCCTTCCGGAGCTGGGGGAGCGGCCTCACCCCACCGGCGGATATCGACCGTCCCTGGGACGCCAGCCCGCCCTTCAACGTGGTCAACCGCAACAAGCTGGGGCTGAGCCTCGACCTCAAGGACCCCCGGGGTCGGGAAGTCTTCCTGCGGCTGGTGGCCGTCAGCGACGTGGTGACCGAGAACTTCCGGCGGGGGGTTATGGAGCGCCTGGGCCTCGGCTACGACGAGCTCCGCAAGGTGAGGCCCGACCTGGTCATGGTCTCATTCTCGAGTCAGGGAAACGACGGTCCAGAAAGCGGCTACGCCTCCTACGGGTCCACCCTTGACGCCCTATCGGGCCTCATGTCGGTGACCGGCTACGACGAAAACTCCCCGGTCTGGTCGGGCAACGACGTCAACTACCCGGACCAGGTCGTATCCCTCCTGGGGGCCGGAATTATCCTGGCGGGTCTGCGCTACCGGCGGCTCACCGGCCGGGGCATCTACATTGACCTCTCCCAGCGGGAGCTGGTCACGGCGATGCTCGGCGAGGTCATCCTGGACTACACGGTGAACGGGCGCCGCCGGACGCCCAGCGGCAACCGGGACGGCTCGATGGTGCCCCACGGCTGTTACCCCTGCCGGGGCGAGGACGCCTGGGTCGCCATCGCGGTCGAAGACGACCGCCAGTGGGCAGCCCTCTGCCGGGCAATGGGCCGCCCCCACCTGGCCTCGGACCCGGACTTTGCGACCCTGCCGGCCCGCCGGCGCCGGGCGGCCGAAATCGACGCCCTGATTTCCGAATGGACGTCCCGCTACGACAAGCGGGAAGTCATGGGACTCCTCCAGGCGGTCGGGGTGCCGGCCGGGGCGGTGCTGAACGGCCGGGACCTTCTCGAGGACCCGCACCTGAAGGCCCGGGGTTTTTTCACCCGGGTCGACCACCCGGTCGGCGGGCCCCAGCTTCAGCGCACCTGGCCCTTTAACCTGAGCCGGACTCCGGGGACGGTCCGGAGTCCGGCCCCCTGCCTGGGCGAGCACACCCGCCGGGTACTGACCGGCCTCCTCGGTTACTCCGATGCCGAGGTGGACGAGCTGGAGGCCGCCGGGGTCATCGCCTACGCCCCGGCAAAGGTCCGGGCCTGATGGGTCAGTATCTCCTGCGCCGGGTCGTCCTGGCCGTGCCGGTTCTGCTCCTGGCCAGCCTGATGGTGTTCGCCATCATCCGGCTGATCCCGGGCGACGTGGTCACCATGCGGCTCGGCGAGTCGGGCGAGACCCCCGAGGCCGCCGAGATGCGCCGGGTGCTGGGCCTCGACCGGCCCCTCTGGGCCCAGTACTTCGTTTGGCTGGGCAACGTCATCCGGGGCGACCTGGGCCTGTCGCTGTGGACCGGCAAGCCGGTGACCCAGGAGATTCTCCTTGCCCTGCCCATCACCGCCGAGCTGGCCCTGCTGGCCATCGTCATCGCCCTGGCCATCGGAATCCCCGCCGGGTTGCTCTCGGCCGTCACCCGGGAAAGCCCGGTGGATTACGCGGTCAGGCTCGTGAGCGTGGCCGGGCTGGCCATTCCGCCCTTCTGGCTCGGGACCATGTTTTTGATGCTGCCGGCCGTCCTGGCGGGCTGGGCCCCCAGCTCGCGGTATGTGAACCCGGCCGAGGACCCGGTGGAAAACCTCAAGCAGTTTATTCTGCCGGCCCTGGCCCTGGGCTATTACTACGCGGCCTTTTCCATGCGGATGGTCCGGTCCCAGACCCTGGAGGTCCTGCGCCAGGACTACGTGCGGGTCGCCCGGGCCAAGGGCCTGAGCGAGGCCCAGGTGGTCGTAAAGCACGTCGTGAAAAACGCCCTGATTCCCACCATCACCCTGGCGGGGGCCCAGCTCGGCGTTCTCATCGGCGGGGTCGTGGTCATGGAGCAGATCTTCTCCCTGCCGGGTCTGGGCCGGCTCACCCTCTGGGCCATCTCGGTCCGGGATTACCCCCAGCTCCAGGCCAACGTCCTGCTCACCGCGGTCTTTGTCATTGTCATCAACCTGCTCGTCGATAGCGTTTATGCCTGGCTCGACCCCAGAATCCGGCTGGGAAGTTAGAATGCGGTCCGGAGCCCTGGAAACTGCCCTGCCCCGGCTTCGCCGGTGGGAGGCCAGCACGGCCGGCCGGGTTCTGCGCCGACCCCTGGGCCTATCGGCCCTGGCGGTCATCGGGGTGATCGCCGCGGCCGCCGTCCTGGCCCCCGTCCTGGCGCCCTTCGACCCCGAGGCCATCCACTCCGACCACGTACTTTCGCCGCCCGGCTGGCCCTTTCTGATGGGCACCGACGACTTCGGCCGTGATATCCTGAGCCGGGTCATGTACGGCGGCAGAATCTCCCTGGCGGTTGGGGTCTCGGCCGTGGCCCTGGGGGTGACGGTGGGGGCGCTGGTCGGCCTCGTTTCAGGTTACCTGGGCGGCTGGTTCGACCTGCTCGTCCAGCGGGTCATCGACGCCCTGATGTCGCTGCCGACCCTGATTCTCGCCCTGGCCATCGTGGCGATGCTGGGCACCAGCGTCCGCAACGTTATCCTAGCCGTCGGCATTGCCCTGGTGCCGGGCACTGCCCGGGTCATCCGGTCGGTGGCCCTCGCGGTGAAGGAGGAGCCCTTTATTGAGGCGGCCCGGGTCGTGGGCTGCACGAACCTGCGGATTATCGGCCGCCACCTGCTTCCCAACGCCTTCGGACCCCTCATGGTCATTGCGACGGCGAACCTCGGTTCGGCCGTCGTCGCCGAGGCCGCCTTAAGTTTCCTGGGCCTGGGCACCCCGCCCCCGACCCCGTCCTGGGGGCAGATGATGACGGGGAGCGCCCGGACCTACATTGTGACCGCCCCCTGGATGGCCTTCTTTCCGGGGCTGGTCCTGAGCCTGCTGGTGCTGGCTGTAAATCTGCTGGGGGATACCCTGCGGGATGTCCTGGACCCCCGGCTGCGGAGCCGATAAGACCAACGGAGGGAGGACTTACCATGGGCCAGGTTGAAGAGCGCATTGCCGAGTTTATCCTGGAAACGAGCCCGGAATCCATCCCCGAAGAGTGCTACCGGGTCGCCCGGGACGGCTGCTTCGACTGCGTGGGGGTGATGCTTGCCGGGGCCGCCGAGCCCCACGGCCGGATCATCGCCGACTTCGTCCGGCGGGAGGGCGCCGCCGGCCCCTGCACCGTCGCCGGCACCGACATCCGCACCGCCCCGGCCATGGCCGCCCTGGCCAACGGCACCCTGGCCCACGCCCTGGACTACGATGACATGGGCGGCTTCGGCCACCCGTCGGCCGTCCTCCTGCCGGCCGCCCTGAGCATCGCCGAGCTTAACGGCACCTCGGGCCGGGAGCTTCTGGCCGCCTATATTATCGGCTTTGAGGTGGCCTGCCACCTTTCCCGGGGGACAAACTACATCCAGGGCGAACGCGGCTTCCACTCGACGGCGGTCTTCGGAACCCTCGGGGCCGCAGCGGCCGCCTGCCGGCTGCTGGGCCTTTCCCGGCGGCAGACGGTGATGGCCCTGGGAATTGCGGCCTCGACGCCGTCAGGGGTGCTCCAGAATTTCGGGACCCATACCAAGCCCCTGCACGCCGGCATGGCCGCCCGCAACGGGGTGATGGCGGCCCTGCTGGCCCGGGACGGCTGGCTTTCAAGTCCGGATGCGGTGGCCGGTCCCATCGGCTGGGCGATGGCCTACCTGGGGGAGGGCCGCTACGATACCCGGGCGATGGTCAGGGACCTGGGGAGGGTCTGGCTTACCAGAGAGCGCATCGTCATCAAGAAATACCCGTGCTGCGGCAGCAACCACAGCGCCCTGGACTCCCTGCTGGGCCTGATGCGGGAATACGGGTTTACGGCCGACGATGTCGAGGAAGTCGAGGTCTACGGCCTGCCGGGGATTGCCCACGTTTTGCTCTACCCGGAGCCCGAATACGCCTTTCAGGGCAAGTTCAGCATCAACTACTGCGTGGCGACCGCCCTGGTTGACGGGCGGGTGGACATTGAAAGCTTCCGGGACGAGAAGCTTGCCCGGCCCGAGCTGAAGGAGGCCCTGCGCAAGGTCGAAATCAAGGTGGTGCCGAAGTGGAGCCCGGACTATGCCCACCACCCGGCCCAGACCCCGGTGACGGTGCGGCTTAAGGACGGGCGGGTGCTTTCCCGGGCAACTAACCGGCACACGATGCGGGGGTCGGTGACGAATCCGCTCACGCCGGAGGAGCTCAAGGCCAAGTTCCGGTCCAACGCCCTGAAGTCCCTGCCCGAGGCCCGGGTTGAGCGGGCCGTCGAACTGTGGTGGTCCCTGCCGGACCTAACCGACCTCCGGGAAGCCACCGCCGAAATCCGCGCGGAGGTGCGAGAATGAGGTCGTCGGCACTGGCCTCACCGGTAACCCGGGCGGTATTCGCCGCCCTCTGGCTTGCGGCCGCCGCCTGCGCGCCCCAGCCCGCGGCCCAGGCCCCGGGCTACCCGACCCGGCCGGTCACCCTCCTGGTGGGATTCTCCGCCGGCGGACCGGCCGACCTGACGGCCCGGGCCCTGGCCGAAGCGGTCAAGCCGTCGTTTTCGCAGCCGCTGGAAGTCGTGAACCGGCCGGGTGGGGCGGCCGCGGTGGCCACCGCCGAGCTGGTGCGGGCCCGCCCCGACGGCTATACCCTCTGCATGTGCTACGGGCCGGCCCTCACGCTGGTACCCCACATCAGTGAGGTGCCGTACAAGGGCCCACAGGACATCCAGCCGATTATAATTGGCACGATTGCGCCGTTCTTCCTGGTGGTCCGGGCCGACGCCCCCTGGCAGGATGCTAAGCAGTTTATCGAGTACGCCCGCCAGAACCCCGGGCGGGTCAGGATCGGCCACTCCGGCGTCGGTTCCCTGGGCCACGTGGGCCTTGAACTGCTCAACCTGCGGGCGGGCCTGAATATCACCGGGGTCCCGTTCCCGGGGGCCGCCGACGCCGTCCGGGCCCTGCTCAGCGGCGACGTGGACGGCATCAACGTCAACCCCGGCGCGGTGACCGGCCAGCTGGCCGCCCGGCAGTTCAAGCTCCTGGCCGCCTACACCGACCAGCGGGTGGCCGGGTTCGAGGGGGTCGGAACTTTCAAGGAGGCCGGGTACGATGTAACGACCCGGAGCTCGATTTACTTTGTGGCCGCGCCTAAGGATACGCCCCGGGACCTGGTTCAGCGCCTCTACGAGACCTTTAAACAGGCCATTGAGAGCCCCGGTTTTCAGAAGTTCGCTAAGGACAACGGCTTTCTCACCCGGACCGATGTGACCCCCGACCAGCTGAGCACGATGCTTGCGCAAGACTATCAGTTCTTTGGGGAGCTTTCCAGACAGATCAACCTCCGGCAGTAGTGGGGGGAGACCGGGGGAGTTGCGAAGGGCAGTTATCATCATCGGCGTCTGCGCCCTTACGCTGGACGCCGTCTACCTTGCGGAGGCGCTCCGGTACCCGCTGGGCACGCCGGCCCGGCCGGGGGCCGCCTTCTATCCCCTCCTGGTCGGCGGGGTCGTGGCTGCCTCGGCGCTTGCAACCATAATCGAGGAGTACCGCGCGGGGTCGGCCCCGGCCACAGCCGGGCCGGAGCCTTCGGGGCTCCGGCGGGTCATCATCCTCGCGGCGACAGCCGCCAGCTACGTTGTCCTCCTCCCGTATGTCGGACACCTGCTGGCCTCGATTCCGGTGACGGTGATAGCCCTGCGTATCATGGGCCTGCGGTCCTGGCCGGCCCTGGTCCTCGTCGCCGCCTTCCTGGTTCTGGGCACCTACTACCTGTTCGGCGTCCTGCTGATGGTGCCGTTCCCCGCCGGCATTCTCGGCGGCCCGTAGGAGGCCCATGAGCCCGCTGGAAGGCCTTGCCTACGGCTTTTCCGTGGCGCTGAGCCCCGAGAACCTGGGCGCCGCCCTGCTGGGGGCAGTCCTCGGCACCCTGGTCGGCGTCCTCCCCGGCATCGGCCCGGTGGGGGCGATGGCCCTGCTTCTGCCCCTCACCCTCCACATGCCGCCCCAGACTGCCCTCATAATGCTGGCGGCCATCTACTACGGGAGCATGTACGGCGGCTCGACCACATCCATCCTGCTGAACGTGCCCGGGGAGGCGGCCTCGGTGATAACCACCATCGAAGGCTACCAGCTGGCCAGGAAGGGGCGGGCCGGGGCGGCCCTCGCCGTCGCGGCCGTCGGGTCCTTTGTGGCAGGCACCCTGGGCGTGATCGGCCTGATGCTCTTCGCCCCGGCCCTGAGCCGCTTCGCCCTCTCCTTTGGGGTGCCCGAATTCTTCAGCCTGGCCCTTCTCGGCCTGCTGGCCCTCTCCAGGGTTTCAGGGGGGCGGTTCTGGCCCGGCATGCTGGTGCTCGGTCTGGGCCTGGCCCTGGCGACGGTCGGCCTTGACCCCATCTCGGGCCAGGCCCGTTTTACCTTCGGGGTGGTCGAACTGCAGCAGGGGATCGACCTGGTTCCGGTTGTGATGGGCCTGTACGGCATCGCCGAGGTGCTCTCCGTTGCCGAACAGGGCGGGGGCATGCCCCGGCTGACAGGCGTCAGACTGCGGGAGCTTTTTCCAACCCTGGATGAGTGGCGCCGGTCGTTTCCGGCGATTTTGCGGGGCGCCTTCCTGGGGTTTTTAATCGGCCTCATTCCGGGCCCGTCAACGGTCCTGTCAACCTTCGTCTCTTACAACATTGAGCGGCGGCTGAGCCGGCGCCGGGCCGAATTCGGCCGGGGCGCCATTGAAGGGGTCGCCGGGCCGGAATCCGCCAACAACGCCGCCACCAGCGGGGCCATGGTGCCGATGCTCTCCCTGGGCATTCCGTTCAGTCCGGCCACGGCCATGCTCCTTGCGGCTCTGCTCGTCCAGGGCGTGCGCCCGGGGCCGCTTCTGGTCCGGGAATATCCGGCGGTGTTCTGGGGCGTTATCGCATCCATGTATATCGGCAACCTCGCCCTGCTCATTCTCAACCTGCCGCTGGTGGGAATCTGGGCCAGCGTGCTGCGCCTTCCGCAGTCGGTGTTGCTTACCGTGGTGCTTCTGCTCACCCTGGTCGGGGCCTACAGCATCAACAACAGCCTGCTCGACCTGAGCGTCCTGCTGGCGGCCGGCGTGGTCGGATATATTTTCAGGAAGGTGCAGTTTGACCCTGCACCCATGGTTCTGGCCCTGGTGCTGGGGCCGATCCTGGAGAACTCCTTCCGCCAGTCGCTCTTTATGAGCCAGGGCAGCCTGCTGATCTTTATTCAGCGACCGATAAGCGCCCTGCTCATCGGGGCGTCAGCGGCGGTATTGCTGGCGCCCCTGGCCTGGCGGGCAGTAAAACCGACCGTTCCTGCCGGAGAACAAGCCCATGGCTGAACAACCGAATCACTTGCCGCTTACGGGAGTCAGGGTCATCGACCTGGCCCAGATGTACGCCGGACCCCTGGCGGCGGCCTACCTGGCCGATTTCGGGGCCGACGTGGTGAAAATTGAGCCGCCCTGGGGCGAGTCCGGCCGGGCCGCCTACAACCTGCCCCTGCCCGGCAAAGAGTCAAAGCCTTTCCTGGCCCTGAACCGGAATAAGCGGGACATCGTTGTGAATCTCCGAACGCCGGAAGGCCAGGCCATCGTTCACCAGCTCTGCCGGACCGCCGACGTGGTCATCTGCAACTTCCGGGATGATACGGCCCGCCGCCTCGGCGTCGACTACGAAACCCTAAGCGCCCTTAACCCGCGCCTGGTTTACGGCCAGGTCACCGCCTTCGGCTCCCGGGGCCCGGACCGGGACAAGCCGGCCTACGACCTGGTGGTCCAGGCCCGGACCGGAATCCTGGGCTCCCGCCGCTGGCCCGACGGAACTCCCCTGGCCTTTCCGGTCATGGTCTCGGACATGGCCGCCGCCCTTCAGCTTGCCCTCGGCATCAGCCTCGCCCTCATGGAGCGCCAGCGGAGCGGCCGCGGCCAGAAGGTGGAGGTCTCCCTGCTTGGGGCCGCCCTGGCCATGCAGACCAGCTACCTGGTTCGGCTCGAAACCCTGCCGGGCGGCCTGCCCGGCGGGCCCTCAATTAACACCTGCTACCGGTGTGCCGACGGGGAGTATCTCATCCCGGTGGTCATAACCGAGGACGAGTGGCGCCGCCTCTGCCAGGCCCTCGACCTGCCGCATCTGGCCGAAGACCCCCGCTTCAACGACTACAGCAAGCGGCAGGCCGAGGCCGAAACCCTGGTTGAACTGCTGGCCGGGGTCTTCGAGACCCGGCCCCGGGACGAGTGGCTCGCCATCCTGGAGGCGTACGGCATCCCCTGCGGACCGGTCCGGCCCCGGGAGGCGGTCTTCGACGACCCCCAGGTTCTGGCCAATGACCTGCTGGCCCGGCTGGAGCACCCGGTTGCCGGCCCCGTCGAAGCCGTCGGCGTAACCGTCAAGCTCGGCCGCACCCCGGGGCGGGTCCGGACGCCGTCCCCCCTTCTCGGCCAGCACACGGACCTGGTCCTTAAGGAGCTCGGCTACAATCCCGAGCAGATCCGGGACCTGCGAAGCCGGGGCATCGTCGGCTGAGTGTGGTATACTCGGGCTGACTTCCGGTAGCCGCCCAGTCTCCCCCGGGCGGACGAATCTGCTTTGGCCCGAAAGTTTCGGCCGGCAATCTACGCCGCCGTCATCCTTGCGGCGGTAACCCTGGCCGTATTACGGGGCCTGCCGGGTCGGGCATCGGCCGGGCCGGCCCTGGTGGTGGCCGAGTTTTTTCCCGACCGGACCCGCCTCTGGGAAGTCCCGGCCGCCAGCCCCGAAAACCGCCGGCTCCTCGGCGAGGTCCCCGACCCCACCGGGTACGGCCTGAACGGAACCGTTTCCCCCGACGGCCGGTTTCTGGCTTATCTTACCTGGCGCGGGACTGCCCGGCCCGACACCGGGGCCGAACTTTGGGTCCTCGACCTCCGGACAGGCGGGGGCCGGCGGGTGACCGCCCAGCTCGACCTCTACTGGCCGCCGGTCTGGCGTCCCGACGGCCGGGCCCTCGTCGTCCGGCGCTCAGACTACGAGGGCCGCCGGTTCAGCCTGACTGAGGTCGACCTGGCCGGCCGGGAGCGGGAGGTCCGGGCGGTCACGGGTAAGGCGGCGATTTTCCCGGTGGGCTGGGACTTTGCCGGCCGGCTGGTTTCGGTCGTCATCGGGCCGCCAAACGAGGTCTGGGCCGGGGAGGCCCGGGTCGGCCTTCCCGACGGCGCCCCCCGGGATTTTCGGCTTGCGCCCGACGGCCGCACCCTTGTCCTCCGGCTGGTCAGACCCGGCAGTCCCGGCCTGCTGGCGGTCGACCTGGGGTCGGGACAGGTGCGGCCGGAACCCGGCGACGCCTTCGTCTGGGGACCCGGCCCTGGCCGGACCCGGACCCAGGCCGGCCGGCTGACGGTCGAGGCGGGCGGACGACTTTCAACCCTGGCGGCCGTCAGCGGGGATATCGAGCCCCTGGGCTGGGACCCCTCAGGCCGGCACCTGGCCGTCCGGTGGCTTAGAGGCAGCCGGAGCGGGCTCAGCGTTATCGATGCCAGCGGCGCGGAGCGCCCCCTGGACTTTGCGGGCTACCCGGAATTTATCGGCTGGACCGGTGGCGAAGGTTAGGCCGGTTATCGCCCTGGTCCTGGCCGCCGTCCTGCTCGGCCTCGGGCCGGGGCCGGTGTGGGCCGACGACTGCGCCCAGACGGGCGTAACCGACGCCTACCAGCCCCAGGTCTGGGAGGTCGCCGCCGCCATGGACCAGGCCGCGGCCAACCAGCTCAGGTTTGACCAGTACACCACGATTCCCGACCTGGGGAAGGGCTGGCCCAACCCGACCCCGGTTCCCGGAACGGTCCCGGCCATTCTCTTAAAGGCCATCGGCCAGGTCGAATCAAGGTGGTACCAGGCGGCTTACGCCGTGCCCCGGGGCGGGTTCGGGCCGCCCCTTACCCCCAGCGGGGGGTGCGCCTACGGGGTGATGCAGATCGCCTCGGGGATGACCCGCCCCGGGGAACTGCCGACCGATGTCCAGCGGCGCATCGCCCGGGAGTACGCCTACAACATCGCCCGGGGGGCCGTCATGCTCGGGTACAAGTGGAGGTTCACCCCGGCGGTTGGGAGCAACGACCCGGCCGTGCCCGAGCACTGGTACTTTGCCGTCTGGGCCTACAACTCCTGGAGCTATCGGAACAACCCGAACAATCCGGCCTATCCCTGGCCCCGGTCGCCCTTTGACGGGAGCCAGCCCCGGAAGAATTACCCTTACCAGGAGCTGGTTTACGGCTACGCCAATAATCCCCCTTACGGCCGCTGGCCGAAGCCGTCCCCGGCCCTGGTCCTGCCCCCGCGGGAATGGGTGGGAGCCACGACCCCGGACAATGCCCCCGAATGGGTCCCCGACCCCCGGACCATCGCCCTGAGCACCTACCGGGTGGTTCTCTTCGCCGAGCCGGGCGGGGCCCCGGCCCGGGCCGCCGTCGGCATTACAAACCCGTCCGGCGGGTCGGTCGGGTGGCGGGTGGTGGGGAAGGCCGGCGACTGGCTGACCTACAGCCCAGGGTCGGGGACCACGCCCGGCCAGCTTGCCCTGACGGCGAACCCGGCCGGGCTGGGGAACGGGGTCTACACCGGCCGGGTCGACCTGGTGGGCGACAACCGGCCGGATATAACCGTCTCCCTCACGGTGGAGTTCCGGGTCGGGACCTTTTACCGGACCCTGATGCCCCTGGTCGGCCGCGGACCCTGACGGGCCGGGTATAATAGCGGCGGCATGTTCGTTGAAGTCGCCTTCCTGCCCCGCCTTTTACGAAACCCGGCCGGCAAAACCTGCGTCGTCATCGACGTCCTCCGGGCCAGCACGACCCTGGTTGCCGCCTTTGAGCGGGGCCTCGCCCGGGCGGTGATCGCGCCGGGGCCAGGGTCCGCCCGGAGGCTGGCCCGCCAGCTCGGGCCCGGCGTCCTTCTGGGCGGAGAGGTGGGGGGGCTGCCGCCCCGGGGCTTCGACCTCGGAAACTCGCCCCTGGAATATCTTCGGGCCGACCTGGCCGGCCGGACCCTGGTCTTTGCCACCAGCAACGGCACCCGGGCCCTGCGCCGGTCGGCCGGGGCCGCCGAAGTCCTGGTCGGCTGTCTTGCCAACACCGGGGCGGTCATTGATGCCGTGCTGGCCGCCGGCCGGGACGTGGTTTTTGTCTGCGCCGGCCGGGGGCGGGGCCGGGCCTTCGGCCTCGACGACGCCTTCACGGCCGGCTTCCTCGTGGATGAGCTTGTTCGCCGGGTCGGGGTCTCTCCCGTCCCGGCCCCCGATGCCGACCTGCCCGACCAGACGCCGCCGGACCGGCTGGTTCTTGACGACTCGGCGGTGGCCGCCCGGCAGGTCTGTCTCGGCTTCGACCGAAACCCGCTGGCCGCCCTCCGGGCCAGCGCCCACGGCCACCGCCTGATCCGGATGGGGCTCGGCGCCGACGTGGAGTTCGCCGCCCGGGTCGACATCAGCCGGCTAGTTCCCCGGCTGGCGGTCTGCAGCGGCCGGCTGGAGGTTACCGGTGGGTGATACGGTTCGGGCCGTTCTGCTGGACCTGGGCCACACCGTCTGGGATGTCAGGCTCTCGGCCGATGACTGGTTTGCGGCCTGGCAGAAGCTTCACGGCCGGCTCCGGGAAGTGCTCGGCGACGTCCCCCCGCCCGAGGTCCTTTACCGGGAGGTCTGGGAGCGGGTTCTCGGCCGGCGGCTGGCCTACTTCAAGGCCCGGGGCTACCGGGAGCTTCCCCCGGAACTGCTCTTCGCCGAGGCCTTCGGCCGGCTCGGCCTTCAGCTACCCAGCAGGCTTTACCGGGAATGCCTGGAAACCCTCGCCCGGGCCGAACTGGATACCGTCTGCCCGGCCCCCGAGGCCCCCGGGGTGCTGGCCGAACTCCGCCGCCGGGGCCTGAAAGTCGGGCTCGTCTCCAACACCATGTACCCGGCCGAGCTTGTCCGGGCCCGGCTTGAGGAGTTCGGCCTGCGCGACCGCTTCGACGTGCTCGCCTTCTCGTCGGAGGTCGGCTGGCGCAAGCCCCACCCGGCCATCTTTCAGTTCGCCCTGGACCGGCTTGGGGTCTCCCCAGCCAACGCCGTCTTCGTCGGGGACCGGGTTTACGAGGATGTCGGCGGAGCCCTCCGGGTCGGCCTGCGGCCGGTCCTCAGCCACCGGTTCTGGCAGGAGGACCCGCCGGCCGGCGTCCCCGTTATCCGGGCACTTGACGAGCTGCTGGACCTAGCCGCGGTCCTGGGCAAGGTCGGCGCGCCGTGCGCCGGCGGCGTGACGTTGGGCGAGCTCAGCCCAGACGTCGGCCGGCCGGAGCCCCCGGGCGGCCATTAACACCAGGCTGTGGAACCAGAGGTCGGCCAGCTCCCGGATGAGGGCATCCCGGTCGTCGTTTTTGGCGGCGATGACCGTTTCGACGGCCTCCTCGCCCACCTTCTGCGCAACCCGGTCGATGCCGCCGGCCAGCAACCTTGACACGTAGCTTTCGGGCCGGGGATTCGCCTGCCGGTCAAGAATGACCCGAAAGAGGGCGTCGGGAACCCGGCTCAGGGGAAGCCACTCGTCCTCGACCCCCGAAATCATGGTGAAGAAACAAGATTCGGCCCCGGTGTGGCAGGTGGGTCCGGCCGGCTCGGCCAGAATCAGGACCGCATCCCCGTCGCAGTCGGCCAGCACCTGCCGGACCCTGAGCTCGTTGCCGGAGGTTTCGCCCTTCTGCCAGAGGCGCTGGCGGCTCCGGCTGTAAAACCAGACCCGGCCGGTCTGCAGGGTGCGGCTGAAAGCCTCCCGGTCCTGATAGCCGAGCATGAGCACCCGGCCGGTGTTGACGTCCTGAACAACGGCCGGTATGAGGCCCGCCTGGTCAAACTTTAAACCGTCGGCCATCTTCTCAGCCTTCTCCGAACGCTGAAGGGTCAGATTCGTCGGCCCCGTCTTCAGGAAGCGAATTCAGCCAGGCTCCAACCTCCTCCCCGAAGGCGCGGAAAACGTCGGGCGAATCCTTTAATGCCCGGGCGACCCGGTCCAGGTCCACCTGGAGGTATCCGTGCACCAGGATATTTCTAAAGCCGCCGGCGCCCTTAAGCCGACGGTAGAGGCTCTCGGAGATGACCCCACAGGCCCGCAGTTCCGAAAGCAACCCCTCATACGTTTCAACGGCCCGCCCGAAATGCCGGCTGAGAATGTGGTCAGCAACCTCAAAAATCAAGCTCAGCCCGGCCAGCAGGCCCCGCTCGACAGCCCAGCGCAGGGTCAGGTTAGCCCCCAGCTCTTCGGGCCCAAGCCCGCGGTGTTTTTCAAGTTCGGCGGCAATCCCGTGCAGTTCAGCAAGGGCGCTCCAGATAAACTCCCGGCGCAACCTCACCGGTGACCCCCTTTGAAAGATTATTCCTGCCCGTAAGAGCCTGGGCCGTTCGTCCCGGTAGCGGGCGCGTACAGACCGCTCAAAGGTCTGGCGGCCCGCCGGGGACGCCGAAAGGACCGGACGGCCGGTGGTGACAACTTCCCACTGAAGCCAGACCGGCGCCCGCCGAAGGTCCACAATGTCCAGCCGGTCGGTGCCGAGGGCAAGGGACAGGTCGGCGTAGAAATCCGTCAGGGAAAATCCTTCCCCCGGCAGGACGGCCAGGTCGACATCCCGGGCAGTTGCGGGGTCCCTCGCCGCCGAGCCGAACAGGTAAAGGAGCTCCACGGGGTGGCGCCCCACAACACCGGTCAGGGCCGCCAGCCGCCTTTCAATGTCCGGGGGCAATGGGGGCAGACGACTGTACTTTTCCCTGACGGTCAAGGGGGGTCCTCCAGGCGGACCGGGATCCCCCGGGCGGCCAGAAACCGCTTGGCCTCGCCAATGGTGACCTCGCCGAAGTGGAAGATGCTGGCGGCCAGGACCGCATCGGCCCGGCCCTCGGCAATGGCCAGGTAGAGGTGCTCCAGGGTTCCGGCCCCGCCGCTGGCGATAACCGGCACCGGAACCGCCTCGGAGACCAGCCGCAAGACCTTGAGGTCGTAGCCGGACCGGGTGCCGTCGGCGTCGATGCTGTTCAGGACGATTTCCCCGGCCCCCAGCTCGACACCCCGCCGGGCCCACTCCACCGTGTCCAGGCCGGTAGGACGGCGGCCGCCGTGGGAGTAAACCCTGGGCCGGTCGCCGTCCCACTTCGTATCAATGGAGAGCACAATGCACTGGGAGCCAAAGGCGTCGGCTCCCCGGGCGATGAGGGTCGGGTCCTCGATGGCGGCGGTGTTGATCGAGACCTTATCGGCCCCGGACCGGAGCATGAGCCGCATGTCTTCAATGGTGCGCAGGCCCCCGCCGACGGTCAGGGGAATAAAGACCTGGTCGGCGGTTCGTGCCACGACCTCGACCATAATCTTCCGGCCCTCGGCCGAGGCGGTAATGTCGTAGAAAACGAGCTCGTCGGCCCCTTCCCGGTCGTAGTAGGCGGCCAGCTCCACCGGGTCGCCGGCGTCCCGGAGCCCCGCGAACCGGACGCCCTTGACGACCCGGCCGGCATCCACATCAAGGCACGGGATTATGCGTTTGGTCAGCATCTTCGCCTAAACCACAGCCAGATCCGGACGGCCGGGAATTTCCCGTTCAAGACTCCTTAACGGCGGCCAGGGCCTCCTTCAGCTCCAGCCGGCCCTCGTAGAGGGCCCGGCCCAGGATCACCCCCTCCACCCCGAGGGCTTTGAGCGCCCGGATGTCCTCCAGCCTCCCAACCCCACCCCCCACGATGACGGGCACCCTAGCCGCACCCACGACCTTCCTCACCAGGTCGAGGTTGACGCCCCCGAGGGTGCCGTCGCGGCCGGCGTCGGTGAGAATTATCCGCCGGACGCCGGCCGCCTCCAGCCGGCCCACCGCCTCAACCGGGTCGATGGCCACAACCGCTTCCCAGCCCGAAACCGCCACCTGCCCGTCCCGAACATCCAGGGCCGCGGCGATCCGGTCGCCGAACTCCCGGCAAGCCGCGGTGAGAAAGTCCGGGTCGGTGAAGGCGGCCGTCCCGACAACCACCCGGCTGACCCCCAGTCCGAGCAGTTCCCGCACCCGGCCTGAGCTCCGAACCCCGCCCCCATACTGGACCGGCACCCCGACCGCCCGACAGATGGCCGCCACAGTTGCCAGGTTCACCGGCTCGCCCGTCCGGGCGGCATCCAGGTCGACCACGTGGAGCCAGCGGGCCCCAGCCTCGGCCCAGGCCCGGGCAACCCCGACCGGGTCGTCAGAGTAAACCGTGGCCCGGTCAAAGCGGCCCTGGTAGAGGCGCGCACACCGGCCCCCGAGGAGGTCGATAGCCGGAATTAGCAGCACCTGAGGCCCACGAACTTTCGGAGAAAGTTGGCGTAGACGGCCAGGCCCCACCGGCTGCTCTTCTCCGGGTGAAACTGGGTTGCAACCAGGCGGTCCCGGCCCACCACGCTGGCAAATTCGACCCCGTAGTCGGTGGTGCCGACGACCACCGTCGGGTCGGCCGGCTCAGCGTAGTAGGAGTGGACGAAATAAAAATAGGTTCCGTCAGGGATGCCGGCAAAGAGGGGATGCTCCTGCCGGACCCGGACCCGGTTCCAGCCCATGTGGGGCACTTTCAGGCCGTTGGGGAACCGGCGGACCTGACCCGGAAAAAGGCCGAGACCGGGGGTTCCGCCGTCCTCCTCGCTCCACTCGAACAAAAGTTGAAGACCCAGGCAGACCCCGAGCACCGGCCGGCCTGACCGGTGAAACTCCCGGATGGCCTCGTCAAGACCCTGCTCCCGGAGCCGCCGCATGGCTGAACCGGCCGCCCCGACCCCCGGAAAGACCAGGGCATCGGCCCGGAGCACCGCATCCGGGTCGGCGACAACCACCGGCTCGGCCCCGACTGAAGCCAGCGCCCGGAGGACGCTCCGCAGGTTTCCGGCCCCGTAGTCCACAACTGCAAGCATCGTGGTTACCAGAAAACATTTTAACAGCGGGTAAACCCGGTTGAAAACCGGCCCACTGACCCGAATACCCGTGCTACAATTCCCGCGGAGACCCGGCTAAAGGGGGAGATCGCCGATGCTCTTCAAAGAGCTGGCCGAGTATTTCAGTAAGCTCGAGGAGACGACCTCCCGCAACCGGATGGTCGAGATCCTGGCCGAGCTTTTTAAGAACATCGACCCGGCGGAGGTCGACAAGGTCATTTACCTGTGTCAGGGGCAGGTTGTACCCCCCTATCAAAAGCTGGAATTCGGCATTGGCGAACAGCTCCTGGCCGACGCCATCGCCCAGGCCGCCCGCAAAACTAAAGACGAAATCCGCTCCCTTTACAAGCGCCTGGGCGATTACGGGCGGGTGGTTGAGGAGGTCCTGCCGGAAGGCCGGGGCGACAACCTGACCATCACCGACGTATTCAATGCCCTCTACCGGCTTGCGGAAATCACCGGGGCCGGAGCCGTCGGCCGGAAGACCGAGCTTGTTGCCGGCCTGCTCACCAGGATGAACCGGCTTGAGGGCCGCTACCTGGTCCGGATCCTGGTGGGCCGGCTGCGCCTCGGCATCGGCGACCCGACCCTGATGGAGGGCCTGAGCTACGCCGTCGCGGGCGACAAGTCCCTCCGCAAGGAGATCGAACAGGCCTACAACATCCGGGCCGACCTGGGCCAGATCGCCAGGGTCGTGCTGACCGAGGGAGTTGAGGCCCTGCGGGGGCTGAAGGTGCAGGTCGGCGTCCCCATCCGGCCGGCCCTGGCCGAACGGGTGGCCAGCGTGGAAGAGATTCTCCGCCGGCACGGCAAGACCGCCGCCGAGCCCAAGCTGGACGGCTTCCGGTGTCAGGTGCACAAAGACGGGGACGTGGTGAAGGTCTTCAGCCGCAACCTGGAAGACTTCAGCGAGATGTTCCCCGAGATCATTCAGGGCGCCCGCACCCAGATTTCCGCCCGCCAGGCCATCGTTGAGGGCGAGGCCATCGCCTACGACCCGGCCACCGGCGACTACCTGCCCTTTCAGGTCACCGTCCAGCGGCGCCGCAAGTACGAAATCGAAAAAATGATGGAAGAGGTCCCCCTGAAGCTGGTCTGCTTCGACCTGCTCTACGCCGACGGCGAGGAATACATCCACCGGCCCTACCTGGAGCGCCGCCAGGCCCTGGAAAAACTGATCCTGCCCGGCGAGGTCTATGAGCTCGCCGACATCCTGATCACCGACAACCCGGCCGAACTCGAGACCTTCTTTGCCGAGAAGGTCTCCCGGGGCCTGGAGGGCATCGTCTGCAAGCGCCTCGATGCCGCCTACCACGCCGGCGTACGGCAGTTTTTCTGGATCAAGTTTAAGCGCGGTTATAAGGGCGAGCTTGAGGACACCATCGACACCGTCATCGTCGGCTACTGGTACGGCCGCGGCCAGCGGGCCAGGCTCGGCATCGGGTCACTGCTCACCGCCGTGTACGACACCGAGCGGGATGTTTTCGTCACGGTCTCCCGGCTGGGAAGCGGGTTCACCGAAGACGAATGGCGCCAGCTCAAGGTGATGCTGGACGAAATCCGGGTCGACCACAAGCCGGCCCGGGTTGAATCCCTCCTCGAGCCGGACGTCTGGGTCGAGCCCGTCTACGTGATAACCATCCAGGCCGACGAGATAACCCGCAGTCCCCTGCACACCTGCGGCCTGGGCCTGACCCCGGAAGGCGAACCGGCGCCCGAAACCGAACGCCGGCTCGGCTACGCCCTGCGGTTCCCCCGGGCCGTCAGCTTCGTCCGGTCTGATAAGCGGGCTGACGAGGCCACCACCGTTCGGGAGATCCTCCGACTCTATACCCTCCAGGGCAAGAAGCCGGTTGCGAGCAGTCCGGAAGCCTGAGGGCCGGAGCTTTCTGACTTCCGGCCAGGCTGGCAGCCGGCGGCCCTCGCCGGGGTCCAGCCCCGCGGGGCTGGGAAGCAAGGTCGGCACCGGCTTATTCGGTAAAATATCCGTTAGATGGCACGGAGCCGGAGACCGAACCACCGGGCCAGCCGCCGGGCGGCCCTCGGGTCCCTTAACGGCAAGCGGCGACGCAGACCCGGCCGGCTGAGCATCATCCTGAGCGCCGCGGCCCTCGCCCTCCTGCTGGGTCTGGTCGCCACGGGCGGGGTGGCAGTTGCCGGGGCGATTGTCTACCAGCAGATCAAGGACGACCTGCCTGCCCCGGAGCGGCTCATCGAGCGGCCCCTCTTTCAGTCCACCCGCATCTACGACCGCAACGGGAACCTGCTCGCTGAGTTCTTCGACCCCCGGGCCGGCCGCCGCATCTGGGTTTCGCTCAAGGACGTTTCGCCGGCAGTGATCCAGGCGACCCTGGCCACCGAGGACCCGAACTTTTACAAAAATCCGGGCGTTGACTGGCAGGCGGTCATCCGGGCCGCCGTTCAGAACATTACCGGGGGCCGGATCGAGTCGGGGGCCAGCACGATAACAATGCAGCTCGTCCGGAACGCCCTCTTTGACCCGGAAGAGCGGTTCGCCCCGACCATCACCCGGAAAATAAAGGAGCTTCTCCTGGCCTACGAGATCTCCCAGAAGTACTCCAAGGACCAGATCCTGGAGATGTACCTCAACGAGGTCTACTACGGGAACCTTGCCTACGGCATCGAGTCGGCGGCCCAGAGCTATTTCGGCAAGCCGGCCAGGGATTTAAACCTGGCCGAGGCGGCCCTGCTGGCCGGCATCCCCCAGGCCCCGGCCGATTACAACCCCTTCAGCAACTTCGACCTGACCAAGCGCCGCCAGGAACTGGTCCTGGACCTGATGGTCAAGCACGGATTTATTACCCCCGAGCAGGCTGAGGAGGCCCGGGCGGCCCCCCTCCACTTTGCCGAGCCGAAGCAGGACATCAAAGCCCCCCACTTTGTCAACTACGTCCGGGACCTGCTGATTCAGAAATACGGCGAGCAGGCCGTCTTCAACCTCGGCCTCCAGGTGGTCACCACCCTGGACCTGGACCTGCAGCAGGCGGCCGAACAGATAATTCGCGACCAGATCCAGCAGATCCGCCGCTACCGGGCGACCAATGCCGCCCTGGTTGCCATCAACCCCAACACCGGCGAGATCCTGACCATGGTCGGCAGCGCCGACTTCCACGACCAGAGCATCGACGGCCAGGTGAACGTGGCCCTCTCCTTCCGGCAGCCGGGTTCGGCCATCAAGCCCATAACGTATGCGGCGGCCTTCGAGCGGGGCTGGACCCCGGCCACCATCCTGGACGACTCGCCCATCGAGATCCGCATCGGCAACCGGGTCTACCGCCCAAACAACCACGACTTTAAGTTCCGGGGGCCCATCCCGATCCGCAAGGCCCTGGCCGGCTCCCTCAACATCCCGGCAATCCGGACCATCCAGTTCGTCGGCGTCCAGAACATGATCGAGCTGGCCAAGGACATGGGAATCGTCTTCCTCCGGGAGGACCCGGTCCAGTGCGGGGTCAGCATCACCCTGGGCGGGTGCGAGGTGCGGCTCTTGGACCTCACCTCGGCCTTCGGAGTTTTTGCCGCCCAGGGTGTCCGGCACCCGCCGGTGGCGATCTTAAAGGTCACCGATTACCGGGGCCGGGTCCTGGAGGAGTTTAAGCCGGGTCCGGGCAAACAGGTCCTCCGGCCCGAGGTTGCCTTCCTGATAACCGACATTCTCTCCGATAACGACGCCCGATCCTTCGTCTGGGGCCCCAACAGCTGGCTCAAGCTGGCATCCCGGCCGGCCGCGGCCAAGACCGGCACGACCGAATATAACCAGGACGGCTGGCAGGTCGGCTACACCCCGGACCTGGTTGTCGGGGTCTGGGTCGGCAACTCCGACGGCTCACCCATGGGCCCCATTTACGGCATCCAGGCGTCGGGGCCCATCTGGAACCGGTTTATGGAGTACGCCCACCGGGACAAGCCGGTCAAGCAGTTTCCGGTTCCGCCCGGCGTCGTCCGCATGACGGTCTGCGCCGAGACCGGGCTTCCCATCAGCACCCCCGAGCCGTCGCCTACCGCCGGGCCGAATCGGGGCAACCGGGATGCCCGGCCCGGGTCGGACGATGCCCGGCCGGAGGGGGCCGCCCCCCGCCCGGGCTGCACCCCGGTCACCGACTGGTTCATCAAGGACCAGAAGCCGGTACCGGGTCCAACGGTGGCCCCCCAGACCCCCACCCCGACCCCGGCGGGCACGCCGGCCCCGACCCCAACCCCTGGCCGAAGCGGCGGCCCGCTGGTGATGCCGTCGGTCATCGGCCGCCCGGTTCAGGAGGCCCTGGAGATTCTGGGCAGTCTCGACCTGGAAGTTCGCCAGCACACGAGGCCGGGCAGTCAGGCTCCAGCCGGCCAGGTGGTCTCCCAGAACCCGGCCCCAGGCACGCCGGTTAATCCGGGCACCGTCGTCACCCTGATTGTCAGCGCTGGCGGGAATGCGTCGGTGCCGAACGTCATCGGCCGCCCGGAGGCCGAAGCCAGACAGCTCATCCAGCAGGCCGGCCTTGCGGTTTTCCCCACCGTCACGTACCAGGGCCGCGGGATGGGCATTCCCGACGAGGTCTTAAACCGGGTCTGCGTCGGCTGCGTCCTGAGCACGGACCCGGCCCCGGGCACCGCGGTTGCGCCGGGCACCCAGGTCAAGATTGCCGTTCGCAAAGATTGAACGGGATGTCGGCCGGCCTGCCGGTTTTCACCTGCGACCTCGACGGCGTCCTCTGCCGCCCGCCCCTCGGGCTCAACCTGGGAATCGGCCGCCGGCTGGAGAAGCACCCCCCGGAGGAGACCGCGCCCCCCCTGGAGTTCCGGGGGGTAAACCGGCTCATCTGGCTCACGGTGGAGTGGCTCAGGTACGCCGGCCGCCGCAGCATGCCCGACGCCCGGGAGGGGCTGGCCGCCATTGCCCGCCACCGGAAAGTCATCCTGGTCAGCGGCCGGAAGGAACTGGCCCGCCCCTGGGTTGAGCGCTGGCTGCGGCGTCACGGCCTCCGGGATTATATCGCCGAGGTCCGGCTCAACAACACCCGCCTCAGCACCGCCCGCTTCAAGCTCCTGGCCGCCCGCCAGGTTGGGGCCCGGGAGCACTGCGACGACGACGGTCCCACCGCCATTTACCTGGCCCAGAACGGCATCCCCAGGGTCTACCTGCGGCGGTGGCTCATGAACCGGGGTCTGCCGTACCCGCCCAACGTGGTGGTTGTCCGCAGCCTGCTGGAGGTTGCCGACGACCTGGCCCGGCTTGCGGCCGCGGCCGATTCCTGATAGACTTCCGCTGGCTTTATCTTTCAGCGAGGGCAGGACCGATGCAGTTTGTTCGATTCCGGGTAGGCAACGAAGTCCACTACGGCATCCTCGAGGATGGGCGCATCCAGGTGATGGCCGGCACCCCCTTTGAGGCCGACCCGGCCGGCCGCCTGACCGGACAGACGTTCAGCCTCGGCGAGGTCCAGCTTCTTGCCCCCGTCATTCCCGGCAAGATCCTTGCCGCGGCCGTGAACTACCCCAGTCACGCTATCAACTCGCCGGTTCCGACCAAGCCCGAGCTCTTCTTAAAGCCCCCCTCTTCGGTTATCGGTCCCGAAGAGCCGGTCATCATCCCGGCCGACGCCGGACGGGTTGACGCCGAGGGGGAGCTGGTGGCCGTCATCGGCCGTCGGGCCCGGAACGTGCGGCCCGAAGAAGCCCTGAACTATGTGCTCGGCTACACCTGCGGATTCGACATCTCGGCCCGGGTCTGGCAGCGGGGCGACCGGCAGTGGTGGCGGGCGAAGGGGTCAGACACGTTCAGCCCCATCGGCCCGGTGATTGCCACCGGCCTGGACCCCGCAAAGCTCACCCTGCGGACCCGGGTGAACGGAGTCATCCGGCAGGAGTCGCCCACTTCCGAGCTGGTTTTCGACGTGCCGACCCTGATCGCTACCATCAGCCGGCACATGACCTTAGAACCAGGCGACCTGATTTTCACCGGCACCCCCGGGGAGACGCCGGAGATAAGGCCGGGGGACGTCATTGAAGTCGAAATAACCGGGATCGGCGTCCTGCGCAACCCGGTCCGGGGTGAAGACTAGCCGGGCCCGGGCTTCAGGCTACTCGAAGATGCTGGAGACGACCTCTTCGAGGCTGCGCTGAACCTCCCGGTCGTCTGTAAGGGCCCAGACGACGGCCACCTCGCAGGCCTTCCGGGGCGGGATGCCCCGCCGGATAAGCTTGCCCGCATAGATGAGGAGGCGGGTGCTCACCCCCTCCTCCAGGCCGTGCTCCCGGAGGTTGCGCACCTTCTCCCCCAGCTTGGCCAGCCGGGCGGCCGTTTCTTCGTCGATTCCCGCCTCGTGGGCGATGATCTTCGTTTCGTATTCCTTAGGCGGGTAGTCGAATTCGATGGCTACGAACCGCTGGCGGGTGGAGTGCTTGAGGTCCTTAAGGGCACTCTGGTAGCCGGGGTTGTACGAGATTACCAGCAGGAAGCCGTCGTGGGCCTCGATGATTTCGCCCCGCTTTTCGATGGGCAGAATGCGCCGGTGGTCGGTGAGCGGGTGAATCAGGACCGTTGTGTCCTTCCGGGCCTCGACGATCTCATCCAGGTAGCAGATCGCCCCCGCCTTGACGGCCTTGGTCAGGGGGCCGTCCACCCAGCGGGTCGTTTCGCCCTCAAGCAAATAGCGGCCCACCAGGTCGCTGGCGGTCAGGTCCTCATGGCAGGCAACCGTTACCAGGGGCAGGCCGTTGGCTGAGGCCCGGTCGTCCTTGCGGCTGATGCGGGTGAGGGGCCGGCCCAGCCGGTAAGCCATGTACTCAACAAACCGCGTTTTGCCGCACCCCGTCGGTCCCTTCAAAAGGACGGGCAGCTTCTCGGCGTAGGCCGCCTCGAAGATCTCCACCTCGTCCTTGACCGGCAGGTAGAAAGGCTCCCGGCTGACCCGGTACTCTTCGATTGCGTAGACTCTGTATCCGTCGGACCGTTCTTCCGGACCCATACTGGAGGCGCCACCCCTTTGCCCGGCCGGAACCGGGCCGAGAATTGTTATTGCTAATAGCATTATACCCCCGCCGACACCGGCCCTTTTCCGGACCCCGCCTCCGCCGAACCGGAGCCCGGCCTGCCCTTTTACCATCAGCCCCCTGACGCGCAGGACAGAAGGCAGGGGATGAGGGCAGAACTGGAAAGCCTGCTCCCCACCGCCCCGGCAGGCCGGGAAGCCGGGATGGTATAATTTAACAGTCCGATGATAACCCGGCCACGGATCGGGGTCACTGCCGGCCGCGGCGGCCTCGACGAGCACGGCTCCCCCCGCCGATTTTTAAGGCGCTATTTGGAAGCCATCGAAGCCGCCGGGGCCGAGCCGGTTCTCCTTCTCCCCGGCGGGATTCCGGATGCCGGCGGCCCCCTGCGCGGCCTGAGCGGGGTCCTTCTCACGGGCGGACCCGACGTCGACCCGAAATACTACGGCGAGGCCGTCGACCCGGAGGCCGGGGTTGAGATTGACGCCGAGCGGGACGGGTTCGAGATTCCCCTGGCCCGGCTGGCCCTCGAGCGGGACCTGCCGGTGCTGGGGATCTGCCGGGGCTTCCAGTTGTTAAACGTTGTCCTGGGCGGCAGGCTTATCCAGGACCTGCCTGGCCACCGGGCCGGGTCCGACGGGCGCTCGGCCTTCCATGAGCTCCGGCTCGAGGGGGGCAGTCCCCTGGCCCGCATCCTCGGGCCCGAAGGGGAAGGCCCGGTGAACAGCCGCCACCACCAGGGGGTCGGCCCGGCCGAACTGGCCGACCTGGCCGTGCCGGTGGCCTGGGCCCCGGCCCGGCTCCGGACCGGCGAGGCCATCGACCTGGTGGAAGCCTTTTACGGGCGGGGGTTCCGCTGGCTTTACGCCGTCCAGTGCCACCCTGAGCGGGCCGACGAGGTGCCCGCCGGCTACCGCAACCTCTTTGCCGCCTTTGTCGAGGCGGCCCGGCAGGCTGGCTGAAAGCGGCCTGAAACGTGAGGTGAGTGTGCGCCAATGGAGATAGGGACCGTACGCGTCGTTTCAATCGAAGAGGAGATGAAGGGCTGTTACCTCGATTACGCGATGAGCGTAATCGTGGCCCGGGCCCTGCCCGACGTTCGGGACGGCCTCAAGCCGGTCCAGCGCCGGGTCCTCTACACCATGCACGATATGGGCCTGGGGCCCAACAGCCCCCACCGCAAGAGCGCCAAGATCGTCGGGGAAGTCCTGGGCAATTTCCACCCCCACAGCCCCGACGCCGTTTACGAGGCGATGGTCCGGCTGGGCCAGGACTTCGTCATGCGCTACCCCCTGGTCGACGGGCAGGGCAACTTCGGCAGCATCGACAACGACCCCCCGGCCGCGATGCGCTACTGCGTCACCGGGGATACCCTGGTGGTCACCGACCAGGGGCTGGTCCGCATCGACCGGCTCGGCCCGGAATCGGGCGAAGATGTCAGCCTGCGGGTCCTTTCGGCCGGGGCGGAGGTGAACACCGCCAGCAAGTGGTTTGACTGCGGCCCATTCCCCACCTGGCGGGTACGCACCCGGCACGGATACGAGGTTACGGCCACCGCCAACCATCCCCTTTTGGCCTGGGCGCCGGGGGAAGATGGCCGGGGCACCTTCATCTGGAAAACCGTGGCCGAGCTACGGCCCGGCGACTGGCTGGTGCTGGACCGGAGCGGACGGCTCTGGCCCGAAGAGGAGGTCGACCTGCGCCCTTACCACCCGTCGCCATCGGCCGCCCGCAACCACCCCCTCCCCGAGCGGCTTAACGAGGACCTGGCCTTCATCCTCGGGGCCCTGGTGGCCGAGGGAACTTTCCGGCCGACGCTGGTGGAGTTTACCAACGTCCCGGGCGAATTTGCCGACGCCTTTCAGGCCGCCTGGTCTCGGGTGTTTCCGACCTGCCGCCTTCACACCTTCCTTCGGCAGCCCTCGAGCTATGGTCGGAAGCCCTTCTGGCAGATGCAGGTCGTGGGCCGCCGGGTAATCGAATTTTTAAAAAACCTCGGCCTTAACGGCAAATCCAACACCCGGCTCATCCCGGAGGTGGTTCTCCGCTCGCCCCGGAGGGTGGCCGCCGCCTTCCTGCGGGCCCTCTACGAGGGGGATGGGGCGGTGGAGCGGTCGGGCCGGAGTCTGCTCCGGGTAAGCCTTTGCGCCCGGAACCGGGAACTCTTAAAACAGGTCCAGATCCTCCTGCTCAGGTTCGGGGTCGTCTCCACCCTGGGCGAGGACCGGACCCGGGGCACCCATCGGCTCCTTATCCTCGGGCTGGATAACCTGAGGCGTTTCAGGGACGAAATTGGCTTTGTTTCGGCGGCAAAGGCCGAGGCGCTGGCCGAGGCGATCGCCCTTCATTCCGGCCAGGCCCTGTCCCGGACCGACTATGTACCCTTGCTGGCCCACGCCCGGTACGGCCACCGGGAATGGGCGGCAAAACATAACTTCGACCGGCCCGGGCGGCTGGTGGCCGCCCTGCCCCGCCTCCAGGAGGCCCTGGCCCCGGAGCTAGCCGAATGGGTCGGGGAAGTGGCTCGACTGAGTTACTTCTTCGACCCGGTGGTCGCCGTTGAGCCGGCGGGGGAACAGCCGGTCTATTCCCTTCGAGTTGACAGCCGGTGTCACTCCTTCGTTGCCAACGGATTTATCAACCACAATACCGAGGCCCGGCTGGCTCCCATGGCCGTGGAGATGCTGGCCGACATCGATAAGGAGACCGTCGACTTCGTGCCGAACTACGACGGCACGAACCGGGAGCCGTCGGTCCTGCCGGCCCGGATTCCGAACCTGCTCGTTAACGGGTCCAACGGCATCGCCGTGGGGATGGCGACCAGCATCCCGCCCCACAACCTGACCGAGGTCTGCGATGCCCTGATTTACCTGCTCGACCACCCCCAGGCGAGCCTCGACGAACTCCTGAAATTCATCAAGGGGCCGGACTTTCCCACCGCCGGCGTTATCCTTGGGACCGAAGGCATCAAGACCGCCTACTCCACCGGCCACGGCCGGGTAGTGGTTCGGGCGAAGGCCCAGATCGAGCCGGCCCGGGGCGGCCGGGAACAGATCGTCATCACCGAGCTTCCCTATCAGGTGAACAAGGCGGCCCTCATCGAGCGGATCGCCGACCTGGTACGGGAGCATAAGGTCGAAGGGATAACCGACATCCGGGACGAATCCGACCGGGAGGGCATCCGGGTGGTCATCGAGCTCCGGCGGGACGCCGACGCCCGGAAGATCCTCAATGCCCTCTATAAGTACACGGCGATGCAGACGGCCTACTCGATAAACATGCTCGCCCTGGTGGACGGCCAGCCCCGGGTCCTCACGCTTAAGGGCCTCCTCCAGAACTACCTGGCCCACCGCCGAACGGTCGTCCGGCGCCGGACCGAATTCGAGCTCCGCAGGGCCGAGGAGCGGGCCCACATCCTGGAGGGCCTTAAAATCGCGATCGAGAACCTCGACGAGGTCATCGCGATTATCCGCCGCGCCCAGAACGCCGAAACCGCCCGGAGCCGGCTCATCTCAACCTTTAAGCTCAGTGAGGCCCAGGCTGAGGCAATTCTGGCCATGCCCCTGCGCCGGCTGGCCGCCCTGGAGCGTAAAAAGATCCTCGAAGAGTACGCCGAGCTCCAGGCGACAATTAAAAAGCTCCGGCAGATTCTGGCCGACCCGAAGCAGGTCGACCAGGTCGTGCGGTCCGAGCTCGAAGAGGTTAAGGCCAAGTACGGCGATAGGCGGCGGACCCGCATCGTCCTGGAGGAGGCGGCCGAGCTTACCGAGGAGGACCTTATCCCGGACCAGGAAGTGATCATCACCATCACCCAGCGGGGCTACATCAAGCGGCTTCCGCCCGATACTTACCGGGCCCAGCGGCGGGGCGGCCGCGGGGTTACGGCCACGGTGATGCGGGAAGACGACGCCCTCCGCCACCTGCTGGTCGCCAATACCCACGATTACCTCCTGCTCTTCAGCAACCGGGGCCGGGCCTTTGCCATCCGGTGCTTTGACGTCCCGGAGGCCGGCAAGCAGGGCCGGGGTGTGCCCCTGGTCAACCTCATCGGCCTCGAATCGGGCGAGACGGTAACCGGCCTCGCCGCCGTCCGGGAGTTTAACGGCAACGCGTCCCTGGTCCTGGCCACCCGCCGGGGCGAGGTAAAACGCCTCAGCCTGAGCGAATTCGCCAACTGCCGGGCCGGGGGACTCAACGGCATGGCCCTCGAGCCCGGGGATGAGCTCGGGTGGGTCCGGCTCGCCCCGGACGACGCCGAACTTATCCTGGTTACAAGGCAGGGGAAGGCCCTCCGGTTTGCGGCGGCCGACGTCCGCCGCTCCGGCCGGGGCTCCGGTGGGGTGCGGGGAGTCCGGCTCGACGACGGGGACGAGGTCGTCGGGCTGGAGGTGGTCGGGGCCGAAGCCAGTCTGCTGGTCGTCAGCGAACGGGGCTACGGGAAGCAGACGGCCCTTGCCGAGTATCCGGCCCACAGCCGGGGGGCCGGCGGGGTAGTCACCTTCAAAGTGAGCGGCCGGACCGGTCCGCTGGCCGCCTGCAGCCTCATCTACCCCGGCAGCGAGGTCCTGCTCGTCTCCGAAGGGGGAATTATCGTCCGGATCCCGGCCGACGAGGTGCCTGCCCAGGGCCGGGCAACCCAGGGTGTACAGCTTATGCGGGTGGGGGAGAAGGACCGGGTCGTTGGCGTCGCCCTCCTCAACGGGTCCGGCGGCAGCCGCCGGGCCAGAACCGGGTCATGATGGGCCGGCTGAAGGTTCGGGTTGTGCCAGGGGCAGGCCGGTTTGAAGTTGCCGGCTGGCAGGGGGATGCTGTCCGGGTACGGGTTCCGGCACCCCCTGAGCGGGGACAGGCCAACGCCGCCCTGGTCCAGGGCCTGGCCCGGGTTCTCGGGGTGCCGCCGTCGGCCGTGACCATTCGGCGCGGACATGCCGCCCGGGTTAAGCTCATCGAAGTGGCCGGCCTGGACGACGCCGAACTGACGGCTCGGCTTGGGGGACCTGAACATGGCTGAAGGCGCCCACGTGGTCATCATCGGGGGCGGGGCCATCGGGACCAGCATCGCCTACCACCTGGCCCGGGCGGGCTGTGCCGACGTCGTGCTCCTGGAGCAGGGCACGGTTGGGGCGGCCACCACCAGCAAGGCAGCCGGCGGCATCCGGGCCCAGTTCGGGACCGAGACCGAAATCTGGTTCTCCCTCCGGAGCATCGAGTTCTTCAGCCGTTTCCGGGAGGAGATGGGGGCCGACTGCGGCTACCGGCAGGTCGGCTATCTTTATCTTTTGACTAGCCTGGAGCTGGTCGAGGAGCACCGGCGGCGGGTCGCCCTCCAGAACCGGCTGGGGGTGCCCTCCCGGCTAATCCCGCCCGAGGACGTCGTCGAGATTGTGCCCGAAGTGCGGGTTGACGACGTGCTGGCCGCCGCCTGGTGCCCGACCGACGGCTACGCCAGCCCCCATGAGGTCGTCCAGGCGTACGTGGCCCAGGCCCGCCGCCGGGGCGTCCGGGTTCTGGAAGGGGTCCGGGTTACCGGCCTGGAAGTCGCCGACGGGCGGGTCCGGGCCGTGCTCACCAACCAGGGACGGTTTGAGGCCAGCCACGTGGTAAATGCGGCCGGACCCTGGGCCGGGGAGGTTGGGGCGATGGCCGGGCTCCATATCCCGATAATGCCCCGGCGCCGGCACATCTTCGTAACCGACTCCTTCCCCTGGATAAAGCACCCGACGCCCCTGGTTGCCGACCTGGGCTCCGGGTTCTACTTCCGGTCGGACCAGGACCGGGTCCTAATGAGCCCGGGCGACGAGGGGGTCGTGCCGGACTACGAGGCCGCGGTCGACTGGTCGATTCTGCCCGAACTGGTTGAAAAGGCAGTGCGCCGGGTCCCGGTCTTCGAGCGGGCGGCCATTAAGACGGCCTGGGCCGGCCTCCGGCCGCTCACGCCCGACGGCCGGGCGATCGTGGGCCGGGCGCCAGGCTTTGAAAACTTCTGGCTCGCCGTGGGATTCTGCGGCCACGGCTTCCAGCACAGCCCGGCCGCCGGGCTGGTAATGGCCGAGCTCATCCTGAAGGGAACGGCGCCGGTGGACCTCACCGTTCTGAGCCCGGAACGGTTTCGGTCTCAGCCGCCGCCAGCCTGGGAACTGGCTCCGGACTAGGCGGGGTCAACTGCCGCGGCGGTCGGCCGCGCCGGCGCGGCCGGACCCTGGGCGGGCGTTCGGCTGACCGGCGCTGACGGTAGGAGTGGAGCCAGCGCCGGCCGTCCTCGGTAATGGTGAACACCAGCTCGTCCCCGACCTGTTCGACCCGGATCAGGTTTTCCTGCTCCAGCTGCCGGCGCAGGTCGGCGTCAACCCGCAGGGCCAGGGTAATGTCCATCATGCGCTTGAGGTCGCTCTCGACCAGCCGTCCCCACCGGTCGAGGACCCCCAAAAGTTCAGCCCGAACCTGGCCGGGTTTAAACCTGCCATTACGGATTCCCATTTTTATCCCTTGATTGTTAAGCTGCGGCGCGATTTCCGATTTCCAACCTATTGTGCGACGCCGGGGGCGGCGGGGTCAAGGGTAGCCCTCACCGGCCGGCTGAAAACCCTTCGGGCCGTGCCTGGGCCCAGGTCCGGATGTTATAATGCTCTTGGGCGCGGCGAACAGTTCCGGCCGATTCGACCTGTCAGCCCCGGACCCGGGCCGGCCGCGCTTTTTGTAAACCGAGAATTCTCGCAGAATCCGGAGTCCAGCCCGTGAAGGTCACTACCGAAAAGGTCGGCGAAGCTCAGGTTGCCCTGAACGTCGAGGTTGACCCGGCTACCTTCGAAGACGCCAGACGGAAGGTCTACCGCCGGCTGGTCGGCTCCATCCGCATTCCGGGCTTTCGGCCGGGCAAGGCCCCCATCTACGTGGTTGAGCGGTTCGTTGGGCGGGAGGCCTTCCTGGAGGAGGCCCTGAACGACCTGGCACCGCGGATCCTCCAGCAGGTTCAGGAGACCGAGGGCCTGGACATCCTGGCCCGCTCCGCGGTTGAGGTTGCCCAGCTTGAGCCCCTGACCATCCGGATGGTCGTTCAGGTCCGGCCGAAGGTCGAGCTTGGCAACTACCGGTCCATTCGGCTGGAACGGCCCGTAGCTGCCGTTACTGACGAGGAAGTTGACCAGCGCCTGGAGGACCTGCGCCGGCGGTACGCCACCCTCGAGCCGGTGGACCGACCGGCCGAAGCGGGCGACCGGGTCGTGGCCGACATCACCGGCTGGGTTGGGGACGAGGAGTTTGTCCGGCGGGAGGACTACGAGCTCACCGCCGGGGAAGACTCCGCCATCTTCCCGCCGGGCTTCGGCCAGCAGCTTATCGGCCGGGCGCGGGGCGAAACCGTGGAGTTTGCGCTGACCTACCCGGATGATTTCCAGGTTGGTCAGCTTGCCGGCAAAGAGGCCCGGTTCCGGGTCACGGTCAACGATATCAAGGTCGAGCGCCTCCCCGAGCTGGACGACGAGTTTGCCCGGACGGTGGAGGGGGAGTTTGAGACTCTGGACCAGCTCCGGGAGCACATCCGGTCGGAACTGCTCCGACAGAAAGAGGAGCAGGCCGAAAACGAGTACCGGCGGCAGGTCCTGGAGGCAGTTATTGCCGGGGCCAACGTTGAGATCCCGCCGGTCATGGTCGAACAGCAGGTCGAACGCATGGTGGAAGACCTGGCGGACCGGCTCGCCCAGATGCGGCTCAACCTGGTTCAGTACCTGCGGGGCACCGGCCGGACCGAGGAGCAGCTCCGGGAGGAGTTCCGGCCCCAGGCCCGCCGGATTCTCCTCGAACAGCTGGTTCTGGATGCCGTCGCCGAGGCCGAGGGGATTGAGGTTACCGAGGAGGAGCTCCGGACCGAGGCCGAGGATATCGGCGGACAGGCCGGTGAGGCCCGGGATCAGGTCATGGAGTTCTTTACGCAGGGTGCCGGCCGGGAACATCTGGTGAACATCATCCGGCGGCGCCGGGCCCTTGAGCGGCTGGTTGAAATAGCTGCCTCGCCCGAGCCGCCCACCGAAACCGAACCGACGGAAGGGAGTGGCGATGACGAAGGGAATCAGTCTGCCTGAGATTCATTCGGCCATCATCCCCATGGTCATCGAGCAGACGGGCCGTGGGGAGCGGGCCTACGATATCTTCTCGCTCCTGCTCAAGGAGCGAATCGTCTTCCTCGGCACACCCATCAATGACCAGGTGGCAAACCTGATTATTGCCCAGCTTCTTTACCTGGACCGGGAGGACCCGGAGAAGGATATCCACCTCTACATCAGTTCACCGGGCGGGGTGATAACGGCCGGCCTGGCGATTTACGACACCATGCAGCTCATCCGGCCGGACGTTCAGACCATCTGCGTCGGGATGGCCGCCAGCATGGCGACGGTCCTGCTGGCGGCTGGGGCCAAGGGCAAGCGGTTTGCCCTGCCCCACTCGACCATCCACATGCACCAGGCGCAGGTCGGCAGCGTCGGGGGCGCCGCCGCCGACGTGGAGATCATGGCGAAGGAGATCCTGCGCCAGCAGGACCAGATCCGCCGCATTCTGGCCTACCACACCGGCCAGCCGCTCGAGCGCATCATCCGGGACACCGACCGGGACTTCTTCATGACGCCCGAGCAGGCGGTCGAGTATGGTATCATCGATGAGGTCTTGACGAAACCGGGCCGGGGCGCCTAGTATTACACAGAAAAAGCGGAGTCTGGGATGTCAAACTCGCGGAACTCACGGGTCCAGTACCACTGCTCGTTCTGCGGTAAAAGCCAGGACCAGGTCCGCCGGCTCATTGCCGGCCCTGGGTCCGTCTTCATCTGCGACGAGTGCGTTGACCTCTGCCGCGAGATTATCGACGAGGAGGGCGCACCGCCGCCGAAGCCCCGGGGGGTGCCGACCAGCATCCCGACCCCCCGTCAGATTTACGACCAGCTCAGCCAGTACGTCATCGGCCAGGAGCGGGCCAAGAAGGTCCTGTCGGTGGCCGTCTACAACCACTACAAGCGGATTCTCATGGGCGGCCAGATCGACGACGTCGAGCTCCAGAAGAGCAATATCCTGCTCATCGGGCCGACGGGCTGCGGAAAGACGCTGCTGGCCCAGACCCTGGCCAAGATCCTGGACGTGCCGTTTACCATCGCCGATGCCACCTCCCTGACCGAGGCCGGCTACGTGGGCGAGGACGTCGAGAACATCCTGCTCCGGCTCATCCAGGCGGCCGACTACGACCTGGCCCGGGCCGAGCGGGGCATCGTCTACATCGACGAGATCGACAAGATCGCCCGCAAGGGCCCGAACCCGTCCATTACCCGTGACGTATCGGGCGAGGGCGTTCAGCAGGCGCTGCTGAAGATCCTGGAGGGCACCATTGCCAACGTCCCGCCCCAGGGCGGCCGCAAGCACCCCCACCAGGAGTTCATTCAGATAAACACCCAGAACATCCTGTTCATCTGCGGCGGCGCCTTTGAGGGTCTTGACAAGATCATCGCCCGCCGGCTGAACAAGGACCGGCGCATCGGCTTTACCGCCGTTAACGAAAAGCGGGCCCCCGAGACCGTGGACGCCCTGCTCCGGCAGGTGACCCCCGATGACCTGCTGGAATTCGGCCTGATACCAGAGTTTATCGGCCGGCTGCCCATCATCGTCACCCTGGACAGCCTGAACAAGGACGCCCTGATCCGGATCCTCACCGAGCCGAAGAACGCCGTCATCAAGCAGTACCAGAAGATCTTCGCCCTGGATAAGGTCGAGCTTATCTTCACCCCGGACGCCCTGGAGGCCGCCGCCGAAGAGGCCCTCCGGCACAAAACCGGCGCCCGGGGCCTGCGGACCATCATCGAGGACGTCCTCCTGGACGTCATGTACGAGCTTCCGTCCAGGCCCGACGTCCGCAAGTGCATCATCAACGCCGACACCATTCTCAAACGGGCCCAGCCCATCCTGCTCAACCGGTACGACCGGCCGGTGACCACCGAACCGGTCGACGAATCGGCCTGAGCCCCCCCGACATCGGTTTGCCGGGCGGCCCAAATGGGGGCCGCCCGGCCGTCTCTTAAGGGGCCGGCCCCCCGAACCAACTGCGTTCGAGGGCAGCAAGGACCCCGGCCGCCCGCAGCCCCGTCAGCGCCCCCTCCACGTGGTCGTACAGGGTCCGGGCATCAGCCCGCAGGAGCAGGCCCAGGGGCCGGGAAATCAGGGGAGGGGATTCGATGACGAGCCCCGGGTTGAGGCTCAGGGCCTGCCGGGCGACAATATAGTTCAGGACGGCCGCATCCACCTCCCCGGAAGCCACGGCCCGGGCGGCGTCCCGGGCCGACCAGTAAGCCACCGGCTCCAGGGACCGCCGGCGGGCAACCTCCCGGGCCCGGGCCTCGGCCTCGCCGGCCGCCTCAAATCCGAGCCGGCCGGTCCGGGCTCCCGGCACCGTCACCAGGAAGTAGCCGACGTCAATATACGGGCTTGTGAACCGGAAGCGCTTTTCGTATTCGGGCCCGGGGTTGAGGCCGGCCGCAACATCCGCCCGGCCGGTAAATACCAGGTCGGCCAGCACCTCGACCGAGTCCGTCAGAAAGTCCGGCCGCAGGTCGAGCTCGGCCGCCAGGCTCCGGCAGAGGTCGGGTTCGAAGCCCACCGGCCGGCCGGCCGAATCCAGGTCCGAGAGGGGCGGATAGCTCGGGTCGAGGGCGACCCTTAGCCGGCCCGAAGCCCGCACCTTCTCCCAGCTCAGGTCAGGTTCGGGCGAGCCGCATCCCGCCAGGATAACCAGCCCCGACAGGGCTGCCAGAAACCGCCGCCGGGAAAGCCCCCATGGCCCGGTGTCAGGTTGCAATCCGGGCAAAGGTGAAGTCGACCTCCAGCCGGATATTGTCCTCCACGCTCAGAACCACCGCCACCCGCGGAACCTGCATGTTGAAGTCGCCGAACTTGAAGCTCGTTGTCGCCGTGCCGGTTACCTGGTCGCCGGCAAACTTTGCCGTCACGTCCCAGGTGACCGGCCGGGTGGTGCCGTGGATGGTCATATCCCCGACCAGCTGGAACGTCGCCTCCCCCGAAGCGGGCAAAGGCCAGGGCAGGCCCCGGGCCTCCCTGGGCACGAACTCGGCCGTCGGGTAGCGGCTCACTTCGAGGGTATTTGACTTAATAAAGTTATCCCGGCGCTGTTCGTTGCTCTGCAAGGTCGTCAGGTCCACCGTGAGCTTTGAGGCCGAACTGACGATAGACCCGTCGGCGGCGAAGGCAACGGTTCCGGAGATAGCCTTTGTCCGGCCGACGGCGTCGCTGGGGAACTGCAGGGCTGCCAGCTGTTCCCGAACCCGGTAGCGGGCCTCACTCTGGTCGGGCACGACCCGGAATACCACGGCCGCGGCCGCGGCTGACGTCGAGGCGGCCGCGGTCGGGGTTCCCGAAGGCCGGGTTTCGGCCGCGGGAGCTGGGGCCGTGGCCTGGGGCTGTCCGCAGGCCGCCAGTAGCGGGACAACCAGGCCTAAAAGCAAAAGCAGACTCCTTGCCACGGTTACGACACCCTCCTGAGACGTGTTTCATCTGCCGGCAGACCTCAGCCTGTACGTCTGCGGCCGCTGCCGCTTTTGGCAAGCTCCTTACGGAATTAACATACCTAGACAAAAGGCTCGTTAAACCGGGGCAAAATCCGCGTTAAACCCGCAGACACCCTTCGGGTGGGGCAACCTGGCTAGCCCGGCCTGAGGGCCCGCCAGAGGCGCTCGGGGGTGATGGGCAGTTCGGTGATGCGCACCCCGGCCGCATCCCGCACGGCGTTGGCGACGGCCGCCAGGGTTGGGACGATGGGCGGCTCGCCCACCCCCCGGGCTCCGAAGGGCCCCAGCTCCGACGGCACCTCCACCAGCTCAACTTCAAACCCCGGAATGTCCACTGCCCGGGGCAGGGCGTAGTCCAAAAACGAGCCGGTGAGCAGTTCGCCCTGTTCGTCAAACACAAGCTGTTCCATTAAGGCCCAGCCCAGGCCCTGGGTCGCCCCGCCGTGAATCTGGCCTTCGATGGTCAGGGGGTTGATGGCCCGGCCAACATCCTGGACGGCCAGGAACCTGACGGGCCGAATCAGCCCGGTCTCGGGGTCGACCTCAACCTCGACCACCTGGGCCGCAAAGCCGGGGGCCTGGCGGCCGATGCTGGATTCCCCCTCCGCGACGATGGGCGCAAGGCCCCGCTGGCCGGCGTAGGTCCTCCGCCCCAGTTCCTCAAGGCTGATACCCCGTCCCGGCACCCCCCGCACCGAAACGTAGCCATCCTTGAGCTCGAGGTCATCCGGGTTTGCTTCCAGGTACTCGGCGGCCGCCCGCAGAATCTTTTCCCGGGCCGCCTGGGCCGCCCGAAGCACGGCCGCACCCACCGTGTAGGTTATCTTGCTCCCGCCGCTCGCCCCGGCAAAGGGCCCCAGGGCCGTATCCCCGAAGACGATTCTCACCTTCTCGGGCGGGAGGCCGAGGACTTCGGCGGCAATAAGGATTAGGGCCGTGTCGGTGCCGTTGCCCAGGTCGATGGAGCCGACGTGCAGCTGTAAGGTGCCGTCTTCTTCCAGGCGGCAGACGGCCGTCGCCGGACCCAGGCCGCCCGGCCACCCGCCGAGGGCCAGCCCCACGCCCCGTCCGTTCCGCCGGCGGTCCCGCCAGATCGGGTGATTCTGGACCGCCCTCAGGCAGGCCGCGGCCCCGACCTCCGGCCAGCGCCGGTCGGCGGCCGCCGGGATCCGGTCGCCCTTGCCGGCGACATTCTGCAGGCGGAATTCCAGGGGGTCCAGGTCCAGCTGGCGGGCCAGCTCGTCCATCTGCGATTCGATGGCAAAGGTGGCCTGGGGCGCCCCCGGCGCCCGGTAAGCCCCGGTAGCCGGTTTATTGGTCAGAACCTCCCAGGCCCGAATCTGCAGATTCGGCCAGCGGTAGTACCCGCCCAGAAGCATCGTCATTATGCCCGAGATTCCGGCCCGGTAGATCCCCGAGTCGATGTAAATGTCGGCGTCCAGGGCGGTCAGGGTCCCGTCCCGGCGAACGCCCGTCTTGAGCCGGATGATGGTGGCGGGGGCCGGGGTGGTCGCCAGCAGGTCCTCGGCCCGGGTCAGGAAAATCCCCACCGGCCGACGGACCGCCAGGGCGGCGGCCACCGCCAGGGGCTCCAGGGTGCCGTACTTGGCCCCGAAACCGCCCCCAATCTTCAGGGGCACGACCCGCACCGCCGATTTCGGCAGGCCGGTAATATCGGCGATGAGGTCCCGGACAATGTACTGGCCCTGGGTGCTGGTGTAAACGGTCAGGCCCCCGCCGACGGGGTCAGGGGCGGCCACGACGGCGTGGGGTTCCAGGTAGTTCTGGTGCACGAACTGGGTCCGGTAGGTGGTTTCAAGGACCAGGTCAGCCTCGGCCAGCCCGGCATCAACGTCGCCCCAGCCTACGGTTGACCGGGCGGCCAGGTTGCCGCCGGCGGCCTGCTCAACCGCATTCACCGGGCCGGCGTGAACATCGGCATCTTCGCGCTTTTCGCCGGGCACGCCCCCGGGCCAGACCAGAACTTCCCGCTCGGCCAGGGCGGTCAGGGGGTCGACGGCCGGCCGGAGGGGCTCATAGTCCACCTCCACGGCGTCGGCCCCATCCCGGGCGGCAAACTCGTTTTCGGCCAGGACCAGGGCTACCGGCTGGCCGCGGAAGACCACCCGGTCCCGGGCCAGGATGAGTCGGGACCTGGTCGTCGGCTCCGGCTGGATGGGCAAATCCGCGGCCGTGAGCACGGCAACGACCCCAGGAACCTGTCGGGCCCGGTCGGTGCGGATTGCCCGGATGCGGGCATGGGCGTAGGGACTGAGAACCGGGCGGCCGAAGAGCATGCCGGGCAGGCGCAGGTCGGCCGGGTAGCGGGCCGCGCCGGTGACCTTCTCTTTGCCGTCAACAAGGGGGATCCTCCGGCCGATATATGTGGTAGCCGGCAACGGTTGGAAACTCATGCCGCTGAACCTCACTGCCTGAGTTTAGGGCTGACCGGGATGGCCCCAGTTAATTAAAGCCTACGCCGCCCCGCCCGGCCCGTCAAGCCGGAGCCGTGCCGACCATGGGGTCAAGCGATGGCTAGACACGGCAGGTTCCGGGTGGAACGGGCAGGGCTTTCCGGCTCGGGCCATTCCCCGCCTGGGCGGGGAATGGAGCCCTAGGGTGGGCGTCCTGAGTTCCGGCCGCAAGCCCCGAAGACGGGAAATCCGGGCAACTCGGCTGCCGATGAGTCCGACCTCCCGCTGGGGGTTTTAAAATAACAGGTGTGCTGACCGTACGGCTGGCCGGGAAAGCGGACTACGGCATTTCAGAAACTTCGGCTGCCGCTGGGCGGCAAAGGCCCTGGCGGCTCCTCGGGCTGGTTCTGGTCCTTCTGGCCTTTGGCCTGCGGGTTCACGACCTCGACGCCAAGAGCATCTGGCTCGATGAGGCCCTCAGCTTTCACCGGGCCGCCACCCTGGACCGGGCCGTCTCCGGGCTGATGGTAACCGCCGGCGTCCCGAGCCGGGATACCCAGCCGCCCCTTTACTTTGTACTTCTTTACGGCCTTCTGAGCCTGGCCGGCGCGTCGGACTTTCCGGCCAAATTTCTTTCGGTCTTCTTCTCAACCCTGCTTGTGCCGGTCCTGGCGGTTGCCGGCTTCCGGCTCGGCGGGCGCCGGGCCGGCCTTATAGCCGGCATTCTGGGCGCGGTTTCTCCCCTCTACGTCTGGTACGCCCAGGAAGTCCGGATGTACGCCCTGCTGGCGTTTTTCGCCGGCCTGGTTATCTACCTGGGCCTCAGGTCCGCCAGCGCCCTGGGGCAAGGCGACCGGAAGGCCGGTATCACCTGGGTTTCATTTACCGTTCTAGCGGCAGTCCTGGGCATTCTAACCCAGTACGTTGCGGTCTTTATCGTCCCGGCCGTCGGGTTCGGCCTTGCGGCGGCCCTGCTCCGGCGAAAGCGGCTTCCGGCCCTCCTGGGTTTCGGGCTCCTGGCCGTTGCCGGGCCGGCTTTTCTGGTGGACGCGGCCTGGGACCGGATTATCACCCTGCCGACGCCCCAGTTCGACCAGGTCCCCGTCCCGGTGACCCTGCGGGACTTCATTGCCCGGGCCGCCGGAGGCCTGGCCCTGGAGGGCCCCGCCCTGAACGGCCTGACGGCTCTTTTTGCCGTCCTGGTAGCCCTCGGGCTGGCGCGAGGTCTGCCCCGGCCGGACCGCTGGTGGCTTTTCGGGACGGTAATTATCCCGCCCCTGGCGACGGCCCTGGTCGGGGCCCAGAAACCCCTCATCTCGAATGTCCGGCACCTGATCTTTGCAACCCCGGCGCTGTACCTCGCGGCCGCCCTGGGCGTCGACTTCCTGAGCCGGCGGGCCCGCTGGGCCGCCCTGGGCGTCACGGGTGTCCTGCTGGCCGGGGCCCTCGTCAGCCTGGCCGGCTACTTTGACCCGAACTTCCAGAAGGATGACTTCCGCTCCCTGGTCGAATACCTCCAGGCGAACGCCGGACCCGACGACCTGGTCCTCGTTCATGAGGCCACCGTCTACCACGTCTTTGAGCATTACGACGGGGGCTACCTCCGGGTTGAGACCCTCCCCCGGTTCGGCGAGGCGGTTGGGAACCGGCTCTCGCCGGAGCTTGAGGCCCGGCTCCGGGAGCTCCAGAGCAGTTACCGGCGCATCTGGCTGGTCTACTGGCCCCGGAGCATCGCCGGTGACCCGGCAGGCCTGGTTCCCGGCTGGTTCGACGCGCACCTCTTCCCGGCCTCAGACCGGGCCTTCGCCGGCCGCGGAATGGGTGTGGCCGTCCGGGGCTACGTTACCAGTCCCGCCTTTACATCCGACCTCCCGACCGAACTGCAGCCGGCCAACCTCACGTCGGCCGACGGCCTGAGGATTCTCGGCTGGCAGGCTGCTTCCGCCCCGACGGCCGACGGGCGGGTTGAACTTGCGGTCTACTTCCGGGCCGACCGCCAGCCCCTGCCGGATTACCGTCTTATCGCCCGGCTGGTGGATGACCGGGACCACGTCTGGGCCGCTTTTGACGGCCGGCCCATTCCGGCCTGGCCCACCGGCCGCTGGCCGGCGGGGCAGTTGGTTCGGGCCGATGTGCTGCTTCGGCTCGAGCCGGGCGCCCCACCGGGCAGTTACCGGCTCGAGGTGGGGCTTGCCCCCGACCGTGACGAGACACCCGTCCCCCTCATCGGACCGGCCGGCGCGCCGGCCGGCACCATGGTTGGCGTCGGGCAGGTTCAAACTCCGGGTGCCTACCGTCAGCGCCCGGACTTTGACCGCGCCGTACCGAAGGGCCTTAGCCTCGCCTGCCAGTGCGGCCTGCGCATCCTGGACCTTTTTCCCGGGACCCGGACGGTCCTTCCGGGTCAGACCCTGACCCTGCGGGGTTACTACCGTCTTGTCGAACCGAAAGACCCCGGGGTTTTCCGGCTTGCCGTTGAACTGCGCCGGGACGGTCTGCCGGCGGCGACCGGCAGCTGGCCCCTGCTCGCACGACTGCCGGACGGCCTGCAGACCGGGGATTGGCTTGCCGGGGCCTACGACCTGCTAATTCCGGTCGGCACGCCGGCCGGCGAGTACCGGCTGGTTGGCCGCGTCCTCGGGCCGGGCGGCGCCCCCGAGTCCCTTTATTCGCTGCCCGGCCTCGCCAGCCCTGAAGTTGACCTCGGGACCATCCAAGTCGCCGCCCCCGACCGGGAATTGGACCGACCGAGTCCTTCCCGACCGGCCGAGGCCACTTTCGGCAGCCTGCTCCAGCTTGAGGGCTATGACCTTGAACCGGCCGGACCGGGTTGGGTGCGGGTGACCCTTTACTGGCGGGTCCTGGGCCGGTCCGAGCAGAAGCTTAAGGTTTCGGTTCAGTTCTTTGATGGTCAGCGGCTTGTTGCCCAGGACGACGGTGTGCCGGTGAACTGGACCCGCCCGGCCTCGACCTGGGTTCCCGGCGAGTACTTGACGGACCCCCACGATGTCGCCCTGCCGCCCGGAACCCCGCCCAAAAGCCTGACCATGCTGGTCATCGTCTACGACGAGGCCACGGGCCAGCGGGTTCCCGTCGCCGGTCCCGATGCCGCCGGCGAGGCGGCCCAATTCGCCGTAAAATAGGGGCCGATGGGCCTGCGGGCAATCCTCTTTCCGGCCGCCGCCACGGTGGCGTTTCTGACCCTCGGGGCAGTCTACGCCGCCGCTGTCCCCCTTTACGAAGCCCCCGACGAGCCGAAGCACATTGCCCTTACCGGCCACCTAACCGAAACCGGCTCCTGGCCCCGGCAGGTGCCCGGCATTGCCACCCCGTGGCATCAGGAGGGAAGCCAGCCGCCCCTTTACTACGGGGTGATGGCAGGTCTTACCCGCCTGTTGGGCTGGCAGGTAGACGGCCTCGCAACCCTTTTCCACCCGAATCCTTTTGCGAGACCCGGAGACCTGACCGCCGACGTTAACAAAAACGTTGCCCTCCACGGACCCGGCGAGGCTTTCCCCTGGCAGGGCCCAGCCTTTACCGCCCACATCTGGCGCTTTATCTCGGTGGCCCTTGCGGCCGCGACAGTCCCGGCCGTGTACGGCCTCGGCCGGGCCCTTTTTCCCGAACGGCCGGGATGGGCGGCCGGCGCAACCCTGCTCATTGTCTTTAATCCGGCCTTTATTTTCAACATGTCCAGGGTCAGCAACGACGCCCTGGCCGTTCCCCTCACAACCTGGGGCCTCTGGGCCCTGGCCCGGGCCTGGACGGCCAAGGACCAGTCGGCTCACCGGTTCGGCCTCGCCGGGGTGTTCGCCGGCCTCGCCGCCCTCGCGAAGCTGAGCGGTCTGGTACTCCTTCCGGCCGGCCTCGCCGCCGTCCTGGACCGGGCGGTTCGCCGCCGCCAGTCTTTAAAGGCTACCGCCCTCTGCCTGATCTTCTTCCTCGGCCCACCGGCCCTGATTGCCGGCTGGTGGTTCTGGCAGAATCTTGGCCTTTACGGCGACCCCACCGGACTCAATGTCATGGTTGAAATCGCCGGCCGCCGGCAGGGAACCCCGAACTTGCTGGCCGAGGTCCGGGGAACCATCTGGTCATACTGGGCCCTGTTCGGCTGGATGAATACCGGGCCTGAACCGGCCGCCCTCCACCTGCTGGAGGGGCTCACGGTTCTGGGCCTGGTCGGGGCTTGCGGCCTGACGATTGCAAGCCTGACCCGGCGCAACCTGGAGCTTTTCAGCCGCCTGGCGGGTCTCTGGGTCTGCCTGGGCCTTGAGGCCGCCGCCTTTATCCGCTGGACCGCCCTCACCCCGGCCTCCGACGGGCGGCTCCTCTATCCGGCGGCCGGGCCCATCGCCGTGCTCCTCTGGGCCGGCTGGGAGGCGCTGACCGCCCGCTGGCGACTCTCCCGGCCCCTGCCCTGGCTCCTGCTCGGTCCGCTCGGGGTTCTGGCCGTGGTTGCGCCTTTTCGATATATCCTGCCCGCCTATGCCGGTCCCGAGCCGGTTGGGGCAGTCCCGGCCAACGCCCGGCCCATCAACGCAACCTTCGGCGACCGGCTCCGCCTCGTGGCCTATGAGCCGGGGAAGGCCCAACCCGGCGAGCCCCTGCGGGTGACCTTCTACTGGGAGTGCCTCGGGCCGACGCCGGAGCCCTGGGCCCTCTTTATCCACCAGGTGGGGGACGCGGCCGGCGCTACGGTTCCGAACCTTGACACCTTCCCCGGCCGGGGCATCATGTCGACCGCCGACTGCGCCCCGGGCTACCGGTTTGCCGACCGCTACGCCCTGCCGGTCCGCGGGATTCCCGAGGGAACGGCCGTCGTCCGGCTTCGGGTCGGGCTCCGGGTTCCGCCGGTCGGCGGCGAGCCCGTCCCGGTGACGGGCCCTTCGGGGGAGCGGCTGGACGCCCTGGTCATCGAGGCGGGGAAGGTGCAGGGGCGGACCGGGGTGGCGCGGAGGACGGAGGGACCGGCCGTCGGGCCCCTCCGGTTGCTGGCCTCTGAGGTACCCGGACAGGTCCGGGCCGGGGGGGTTCTGACGGTGGCTACCTTCTGGGAGGTCCTCAGCCCGACGGATGCCGACTGGCGGGTCTTCGTCCACGTGGGGGACCCGAACCGGCCGCCCCTGGCCCAGTCGGACGGCCCCCCGGCCGCCGGAAACTTCCCGGCCCGCTGGTGGGAGCCCGGAGACACCTTCGTTGACCGGCGGGAGATCCGCCTGCCCCGGGACCTGCCGCCGGGCCGCTACCCGGTGACCGCCGGCCTCTACACCCCCGAAGGCGTCCGGGCGGACGTCGCGGGGTCCGGTCTGACCTATGTCAACCTGGGCGAGGTCGAGGTTTCGGGCAATTGACAGGGCCGCCCGGCCGTTGTAACCTGTAGGTGCAGGATGGTCCTGACGCAACCCCTCTACCGCCGCTGGCGCTCACAGACCTTCGCCGAAGTCGTCGGCCAGGAGCACGTGACCCGGACCCTGCGCAACAGCGTGCGCTCCGGCCGGATCCACCACGCCTACCTGTTCGCCGGCCCGCGGGGCACAGGGAAGACGTCGACCGGCCGGATCCTGGCCAAAGCTGTCAACTGCCTGGCCCTCACCTCCGACGGCGAGCCCTGCAACCGGTGCGCCATATGCGTCGAAATGAATGAGGGCCGGTCCCTGGACCTCATCGAAATCGATGCCGCCAGCAACCGCAAGATCGAGCACATCCGGGACCTGCGGGAGGCCGTGCGGCTGGCCCCGGTTACCGCCCGCTACAAGGTCTACATCATCGACGAGGTCCACATGCTCACCACCGAGGCGGCCAACGCCCTCCTTAAAACCCTGGAGGAGCCGCCCCCCCAGGTGGTCTTCATCCTGGCCACCACCGAGCTCCACCGGGTTCCGGCCACCATCGCGTCCCGGTGCCAGCGGTTTCTCTTCCGCCGGATCCCGCCGGCGGCGGCCCGGGCCCGGCTGGAAACCATCTGCCAGGCCGAGGGCATCGAAATCGCCCCCCAGACCCTCGACCTGATCGTCAACCTTTCGGGGGGGAGTCTGCGGGATGCCGAGAACCTGCTCGACCAGCTTGTCGCCCACTTCGGCCCGACCATTGACCACGAGGCCGCCCGGGAGCTCCTGGGCTACGTGGAGGACAGCCGGGCGCTGGAGGTCGTGCAGGCGGTCTTCGCCGGCGATATCCCCCACGCCCTCCGGCTGGTAAACGCTGTCCGGGAAGACGGCTACGACCTGCGTCAGTTCAACCGGGAGGTCATCGGCCACCTGCGGTCGGTACTGCTTCTGGCCTACGGCCTCGAGGACGAGGTCGAAGCCGGGCCGTCCACCGTCGAGGTCCTGCGGCCCCTGGCCGAGGTCGCCGACCCCCAGACCCTGGCAGGCCTGATCCGGACGTTTAACGGGGTGAACTTCGGTACCGACCCGGGCTGGCCCCTTCCCCTGGAGCTGGCCGTTGTCGAGGCCGGCCGTCTCCTGGGTTCGCCGGCCGGACGGCCGGAGCCTTCCGCCGCATCCCGGCCGGAGGCGTCCGCCTCCCCGATTACGCCGGCGGATGTTCTGCCCCGGAGGGACCAGGCGCCGCCTGTCCCAGCGGGCGCGACCCCGCCCACGGCGGAGACGCCGCTGACCATGCCCGAGCCGCCGGTTCCGGCGCCGGTCGGGGAGATTCCGCCCGACTTCAAACAGCAGCTTGCCGAAGCCCTCAGGGCCCGGGGAAGCGACGGCCGGAAAGTTGCGGGCCTGCTCGAGTGGTGTGAAGGGGTGGAGGCCGACGGCAACCGGCTGACCTTCGTCTTCTCAAACCGGCTCTTCCGGGATAAGGCCGCTGACCCGCTGAGCCGGCGGGTTCTCGACCAGACGGTCCGCAAGCTCACCGGCCGCCGCTACGAGCTGGAGTTCGAGGTTCGGACCGAGGACCGGGCCGCCCGGCTGGAGCGGGCGCGTGCCGACCCGGTCGTCAGGCTTCTGGAAGAAGAGTTCGGGGGCGAGGTCCTCGACGTAAGGTAATGGGGGAAGCGGATGTTTGACCCAAAGCTTTTAAAAAAGGCCCAGCAGGAGGCCCTTAAGCTTCAGGAACGGCTCAAAAAGGCCCAGGAACAGCTCGCCCAGGAAGAGGTCGAGGCGACGGCCGGGGGCGGGGCGGTCCGGGTCGTGATAACCGGCGACCTCAAGGTAAAATCTATACGGATCGACCCGGAAATTGTCGACCCGAGCGACGTGGAGGGCCTGGAAGACCTGATCCTGGCCGCCGTGAACCAGGCCATCGAAAAGGCCCAGGCCCTGGCGGCCGAACGGCTCGGGGCCGTAACCGGGAACCTGAAGATTCCAGGATTGGGGTTCTGAGTGGACCTGAGCACGGTGCCTGTCGCCGAGCCGGTTAACCGGCTCATCGCCGAACTCGAAAAGCTGCCCGGAATCGGGCCGAAGACGGCCCAGCGGCTTACTTACTACATCCTGCGCCAGCCCGAATCCGAAGTCCGGAGCCTGGCCCAGGCCCTCCTGGACGTAAAGACGAGGGTCCGGCTCTGCGCCGAGTGCTTCAACATCTCCGAGGACGAGCTCTGTCCCATCTGCCGTTCGCCCGACCGGGACCGCTCGGTGATCTGCGTCATGGAAGAGCCCCTGCATGTCCTGGCCCTGGAGCGAACCGGCCGATATCGAGGTCTTTACCACGTCCTCCACGGCGTCATCTCGCCCCTCAACGGCATCCTGCCGGAAAACCTCCGGATCAACGAGCTGGTAGAGCGGGTCAAGCGGCAGGCCGTCCGGGAAGTCATCCTGGCCACAAACCCCAACCTGGAAGGGGATACGACGGCCAGCTATATCTTCAAACTGCTTGCCCCCCTCGGCGTGAAGGTGAGCCGCCTCGCCCGGGGCCTGCCCTCCGGCGGCGAACTGGACTACGCCGACGAGCGCACCATGGTCGAAGCCCTCGATGGCCGCCGCCCCCTCAACTGAGCCGCCGGACTGATGCCCCGCTTTCGGGTCTACCACACCGAAGGAGTCATCCTCCGCCGGGTCGATTTCGGGGAGGCCGACCGGATCATCATCGTCTTTACTCCGGGCCGGGGCAAGCTCGAAACCATCGCCAGGGGCGTCCGCCGGCTGACCAGCCGCCGGGCCGGCCACCTGGAACCCCTCGCCCGCACCCGTCTGCTTCTGGCCCAGGGCCGCCAGCTCGACGTCATCACCCAGGCCGAGGCCCTCGACCTCTTTCCCAATGTCAGGTCAGACCTGGAGCGAACGGCGGCCGGGTTCTACCTCGCCGAGCTTGTCGACCGGTTCACCGAGCCCCAGCAGCCGAACGTTAACCTCTACCGCCACCTGGTCACCGGACTGACGCTCCTGGACCAGGGTCACGAACCGGACCTGGTCCGGCGCTACTTTGAACTGCGCCTGCTCGACGCCGTGGGTTTCAGGCCTGAGCTTTACCGGTGTGCGGAGTGCGGCCGGGACCTGCGGCCGGTGACGAACCATTTCTCGCCCGCCGCCGGCGGGGTTCTCTGCCCCGACTGCGGCGGACGGAACCGGACGGTCACCGTGGGTGCCCTCAAGGTCCTCCGGTTCATTCAGTCAGCCCCAACTTACGAGCAAATTGCCCGGCTCCGGGTCCCGCCGGGGATCATGCGGGAACTCGAGCTCCTGCTTCGGGACTATCTGCGGTTCCTGCTCGAGCGGGACCTGAAATCCACCGCCTTCCTGGACGGCCTCCGGGCGCTTCCGACCAGAAGCTAATCTGGGGAAGACAAGGGTGCAGCGTATTCTCGTCACGGGCGGGGCCGGCTTCATCGGGTCGCACGTCGTCGACGAGCTGGTATCCGCCGGCTACGAGGTAACCGTGCTGGATTCCCTTGAGCCCCAGGTCCACGGTCCGGCCCGCACCCCGCCCCCTTACCTGAACCCGAAAGCCCGAACGGTCTGGGCCGACCTGGCCGCCGACGGGGACGTCCTCGACCGCCTCCTGCCCGAAACCGACGCCGTCATCCACCTGGCGGCCGTCGTCGGGGTGAGCCAGTCGATGTACGAAATCAGCCGGTATGTCCGGGCCAACACGGCCGGAACGGCAGTCCTGCTGGAAAAGCTCACGCGCTTCCGGGACCGGGTGCGGAAACTTGTGGTGGCCAGCTCCATGTCGGTCTACGGCGAGGGGGCATACCGGTGTCCGAACTGCGGCCCGGCCTATCCCCGCAGCCGGCCCGAAGCCCAGCTGGCGGCCCGGGACTGGGAGCCCCGGTGTCCGGCCTGCAGCGCCGTCCTGGAGCCCCGCCCCACCCCCGAAGAGAAGCCCCTGATGCCCGAGTCGGTCTACGCCATCACCAAGCGGGACCAGGAGGAACTTGCCCTCACCGTCGGCCGGGCGTATCAGATTCCGACGGTCGCCCTCAGGTTTTTCAACGTTTACGGGCCCCGCCAGGCCCTGAGCAATCCCTACACGGGGGTCGCGGCCATCTTTTCGGCCCGGCTTCTGAACGGCCGCCCACCCGTCGTTTACGAGGACGGCCGCCAGACCCGGGATTTCGTCCACGTCCGGGATGTCGCCCGGGCCTGCCGGCTCGCCCTGGAGCGGGACGGGGCGAACTACGAGGCCGTGAACATCGGCACCGGCCGGCCGGTTTCGGTCCTGGAGGTCGCCCGGACCCTGGCCCGGGCCCTGGGCCGGCCCATCGAGCCGGAGGTCGCCGGCCGGTATCGGGCCGGGGATATCCGCCACTGCTACGCCGACATCACCCGGGCCCGGCGGCTCCTGGGCTTCGAACCGGAGGTAACCTTCGAGGCGGGGATGGCCGGGCTGGCGGCCTGGGTTGCCCACCAGGCCGCCGAAGACCGCTGGGCCGAGGCGGCGGCCGAGCTTGAACGTCGGGGGCTCACCCGGTGATTCCCGTCTCCGACGAAGACGCCGTCCGAAAGAGGCTCTTTCCCCTTATCAACCTTGCCCTCATTGCCATCAATATCATCGTCTTTGTTTACGAGCTGAGCCTTCCCAGAAGACAGCTCGAGGCGTTTGTTGCGGCCTTCGGGGTAACACCCTTCGAAATTGTGACAGGCCGGGATATTCCACCGCCAGCGCCGGGACCGGTCTGGCTAACCCTGCTCACGGCGATGTTTATCCACGGGGGCCCGCTCCACATCGCCGGAAACATGCTTTACCTGTGGATTTTCGGCGACAACGTCGAGGACGCGATGGGCCACTTCCGGTATCTTATCTTTTACCTGCTCTGCGGGCTCATCGCGAGCCTGGCTCAGGTGCTTTCAGACCCGCTCTCGCGGGTTCCGAGCGTCGGGGCAAGCGGGGCGATTGCCGGCGTCCTCGGGGCCTACGTGGTCATGTTCCCCCGGGCCCGGGTCCGGACCCTGCTCTTCATCGGGCCGTTTTTCACCATCGGCCGGGTGCCGGCCCTCCTGGTCATCGGCCTCTGGGCGGTTATCCAGCTCTTCGCCGGCATCGCCTCCCTGGGCGTGCCGACCCAGCAGACCGGGGGCGTGGCTTACTTTGCCCACATCGGCGGGTTTGTCGCCGGGGTCAGCCTGGTCTGGCTCTTCCGCCGGCGGTGAAGCCCCCCTTACTCGTCGCCCGCCACCGGGGGCGGCAGGAACCGCTGACCCTCTGGCCCGGTGACGAACTCGTAAAACTGCGCCGCAACCGGGGAGAGGGCCAGGGCCCGGCTGCGGCCGATGAAGACCGGCTGACGCACACTCAGGTCGCCGAACCGCAATATCTTGAACTGCGGCCCGATCTGCCGTGCGGCCGAGGCAGGCAAAATCCCCACCACCGGCTCCGCCTGCAGGCTCACGGCCAGCGCCTGGAGGCTGTTGCCCTCAAACCAGACCTGGTCGGGCTTGAGCTGGCAGCCCCGGCGGGCAAGGGCCGACTCGAGGGTCTGCCGCGTCCCGTGGCCCGGTCCGGGCAGGACGAGGCGGACCTGCTCCAGGTCGGCGATTCCGACCCGCCGGCGGCGGGCCCACGGGTGGCGCTCCGAGACGACGGCGACGAGCTCCTCCTGAAAGAGCAGGTCGAGGTCGACCTGCCGTCCCCCAAGCTGCTGACCCAGAAACGCCAGGTCGAGCTCGCCGCGGCCGAGCATCCCGGCCAGGCTGACGGTGTCCCCCAGGATCATTTGCGGCGAGCAGGCCGGCGACTGGACCCGAAAGCCGGCGAGAAGCCGCGGCAGGAAGGCCTCGGCCGAGACAACCCCGACCCCAACCTTAAGGAGGCCACCCAGCCGGCCCCGGATGGTTTCAAGGTGGCTCTGATACCGTTCGGCATGGGCAAGGAGCTCCCGGGTCGGACCGATGAGGGCCTCGGCGGCCTCAGTGGGCAGCCGCCGGCCGCCCTGGCGGTAGAAAAGCTTCAGGCCCAGCTTCCGTTCGAGGCCCCGAATCTGCTGGTAAACGGCCGTTTGACTCAGGTGGAGTCTCGCCGCGGCCCCGCTGATGCTTCCGGCCTCCACCACCACCAGAAACACATACAGCCGGTAGAGGTCCGGCACATCCGGATACACGCGATTCCTCCCGTCCTGTTATGCCGGGTCGGTACCCGGCACCTGAGCCGGTTCAGCTCGACCGGCGGACCGTGAACTCAACGAGCGACTCGAGGGTCTGCCGGGCCGGGTGGTCGGGCAGATATTCGAGGGCAGCCCTGGCGGCCCGGGCAAACTCCTCGGCGATGGCGTAGGCATCGGCCAGCACACTGCTGGCGCGGATGTCGTCGGCCACCTCATCAACCTCGGCCGGGGTCGCCCGCCGCTCCAGAATCCGGCGAAGCCGACCGTCGTCCGGGTGCCGCTCCAGGTACAGGATGGACGGCAGGGTGAGGATGCCCTGCAGCAGGTCGTGGCGGGCCGGTTTCCCGAGCTGTTCCTGGTCCCCGCTGAAGTCCAGGATGTCGTCCACCACCTGAAAAGCCATCCCCAGATTGTAGCCGTAGGCACGCAGGGCGTCAAGAGCCGGTTCCGGCGCCCCGCTCAGGATGCCGCCTGATTCGGCCGCGGTCGCAAAGAGGGCCGCCGTCTTACCCTGAACCCACCGGAAGTAATCTTCCCGCCGGCTGTTCGGGTCCTTGGCCCCGAAGGCCTGCCGGAGCTCCCCGGTGCAGATGACCATGAGCGTTCGGGCAAACAGCGTCATGGCCCGCAGGTTCTCCGTGCTCGCAACCAGGTCGGCCGACTTGGCAAAAAGATAGTCGCCAACCAGCACGGCGGTCCCGGCGCTGGCAAAGCTGTTAATCGTCGGCTGCCCCCGGCGAACTTCGGAGCGGTCCAGCACGTCGTCGTGAACGAGGGTTGCCGTGTGAAGAAGCTCCATGGCCGCCGCCATCGGCACCAGCTTGTCCAGCCGGTAGTCGAAGAGCTTGCCGGCCAGGAGGGTGATGCTCGGCCGGATCCGCTTGCCCCCCGGCCTCAGGACGTGGGCGACGAGCTGGGCCAGAAGGGGGTAATCAACCCGGGCAACCTCCCGGAGGGTCTCTTCGACCAGGAACAGGCCGTCGGCAACGGTGGCGTGGATCTGCTCAAGCAGGATCAACCGGATGGCTCCTCCGCCCGGACTGCCGCCACAGTCCCGATATCGAGGCCGAAAAGGTCCCGGGCATTGTCGGTGGTCCGCCGGGCCACCGCTTCCACCGGCTCGCCCCAGACCCGGGCAAGGGTTTTGACCACCTCCACCAGAAACGCCGGCTCGTTCCGGCGGCCCCGCCAGGGCTGCGGCGGCAGGTAGGGCGCATCCGTTTCCACGACAACCCGGTCTCTGGGTAGCCCGGCGACCACGTTCCGCAGGCCCTCATTCTTAGGATAGGTCAGGGGCCCGCCGATGCCGAAGTAAAAGCCGAGGGCCGCCGCCTCTTCAGCGACGGCCAGGGTGCCGCTGAAGGCGTGGAGAACTCCCCGCAGACGGGTCCCAAGACGCCGGCGCTGGGTCCGAAGGACCTCCAGCATTCGGGGCCAGGCCTCCCGGGTGTGGATGACCACCGGCAGGTCCAACTCCACGGCCAGCTCGAGCTGGGCAACAAAGGCCCGCTCCTGGACCTCCGGCGGAAAGTACATCCGGTAAAAGTCCAGGCCGATCTCGCCGATGGCCACCACCTTCGGTCCCCCCGCCAGCCCCGCCAGGGCCCCGAGGGCGCCGGCGTCCAGCCCGCCGGCGGCGCTCGGGTGAAATCCCACGGCCGTGTAAACTCCGGGCTCGGCCTCCGCAATCCGGGCGTTTTCCCGGGCCGTCTCCAGGTCTACCGCCGCGCTGATAAACCCGGCCACGCCGGCCTGCCGGGCGCGCGCCAGAACCGATGCCAGATCCCCCCGGAACTGGGGCTCGAAGAGGTGCAGGTGGGTATCAACCAGTGCCAGCATCAAAAATTTGCCCAGCCTGATTTTAACATACCCCCACCGAACCTGTTAGGCCGGCTGGTAGCCCGAAATCCGGTCGAGCCGGAACGTTCGCTCCTCCCCCCGCAGGTGACAGAAAGCCACCAGGTAGACCACCTCACCCCGGGCGTAGACGTCGAGGGGCTCGATGAGGCGGGTGGTCAGGGTTCCCCGGCCGTCGACATACTGGACCCGGATCGGCTGCCGGGACTGGATGGCCTCTTCGAGGTCGGGCGGCAACCGGACCTCGGGCTGGGGGTCGGGGTAGACCGGCCCGCCCTGGAGGCGGAGGGCAATATCGGCCCCGACCCCGACCGCTCCCGTCAGGTCGAAGAGGATCCGTTCGAAGACAGCCTTGGTCGTGTAGGCGTCGCTGAGGGCCCGGTGGGGCCGGTCGAAGCCGATGCCGAGCTCCCCGGCCACGGCCCGGAGGCTGTTGGACCGGAACCGGTAATACCGCCGGGCGAGCCGCAGGGTGTCCAGGGCCGGATTGCCCGGGTAGCGGATGCCCACCCGGCGAAGCTCGGCGGCCAGGAAATTTAGGTCAAAGGCGGCGTTGTGGGCGACGATGGTGGCCCCGGCCAGGAGGCCGAGCAGCTGGGGCAAGAGGTCGGCGAAGCGGGGGGCGCCGGCGACCATCCGGTCGGTGAGGCCGTTTATGGCCGCCGCCCCCGGCGAGATCGGGCGGCCCGGATTGACCAGACTTGAGAACTCGGCCTCAACCTGGCCCCGGCGGGCCCGGACGAGCCCCACCTCGCACACCCGGTCGCCCCCGAAGGGGTTGAGGCCGGTGGTTTCAAAGTCCAGGTAAACAAGGACTTCCGGGTCCGACCACAGACCGTCGTAATCGGTCACCCTGCCCACCGTCGGAATGTTTGTCGCCTGTTTATACCACATGCCCGGTCCCGGCCGGCAGGCACCCCCGGACCGCTGTTGTCAAATCGGTTCCGCCGGGCTAGAATTAGCCTAGATACTGGCCGGGGAGGTGGCCCAAGGTGCGGCCTGGGTTGTGGCCCGCGGCCGCGGCTGTGGTTCTGAGCCTGATATTCGGGGGCATCGCCGGCGGGTTTGCCGGGTCGGTTGCCACCCTGCTCATTATGCGGGCCGAGCGCCCGGCCGCGGTTCAGCCGGCCAGTTCGACCCAGTCTCCGGTCCAGACCCAGGTGACCCTCACCGAGGAGTCGGCGGTCATCCAGGCGGCCGAAAAGGCCGGTCCGGCGGTGGTCACCATCGAGACCTCCGCCACCCGAAGTCTCTTCCGGCTTGCGACCGAGGTCGGCTCCGGGGTGATTTTCGACCCGAGGGGTTTTATCCTTACAAACCGTCACGTCGTCGAAAACGCCAGCCAGCTCAACGTTACCCTCGCCGACGGCCGCCGCTTCCCGGCCCGGCTGGTCGGCATCGACCCCTTCGACCAGTCGGACCTGGCTATTATCAAAGTCGACGCCGGCGCCCCCCTGCCGGCCGCCGAAATCGGCGACTCGAGCCAGCTCCGGGTGGGTCAGCTGGTGGTCGCCATCGGCAGCCCCCTGGGCACTTTTCAAAACAGCGTGACCAGCGGGGTTATAAGCGCCCTGGGTCGGACAGTCCAGGTCCAGCGCCCCGGCCGGGGCGTGGTTCAGCTCCGGGACCTGATTCAGACCGACGCCGCCATTAACCAGGGCAACAGCGGCGGGCCGCTGGTCAACTCCCTGGGGCAGGTCATCGGCATCAACACGGTAGTTGCCGGCGAGGCCCAGAATATCGGCTTTGCCATCCCCATCAACGTTGCCAAACCGGTCATGCGGTCGGCCGTCGAAGAAGGCCGGGTCCGCCGGCCCTGGCTCGGCATCTGCTACTTTATGGTAACCGGCGAACTTGCCAACCAGTTTCAGCTCCCGGTAGACTATGGGGCGTATGTCTACTGTCAGGATTCGAGCCAGCCGGCCGTCATTCCCGGCAGTCCGGCGGCCCAGGCAGGCCTCCAGGAGCGGGACGTGATCCTTGAGGTGAACGGCCGCCGGCTGGACAACCGTTACGCCCTGGTGGATGCCCTCGCCCAGGCCCGGGTTGGCGAGCGCATTACCCTGACCGTTCTCCGCTCCGGCCGGACCTTCCCGGTTCAGGTCACCCTGGGCGAGATGCCGGCCCGGTAGCCCGGGCCAAGCGGCCGGTGACCGGTTCCCCCCGCCGGCCAGACAGACCCACAAACGCAAGGTGCAGCAAAATTTTATGCCGTTCAGCAAGCTTGAGAGGAGGGGTTTAAGCGTGCGCCTGATATTTGCGATTTTAACCCTGCTGCTGAGCCTGCTGCCCGTTCTGCCGGCTTTCGGCCCCCTTCAGCCGACGGTGGCCGAGGCCGCCGACGACTGGGACATTCCGGGCGGCCACTTCTTCACCCAGACTAAAGGCAATGCTCCGTCGGGCGGCTACGCCGTAAGGGACGATGCGGTGGCCCCGTTCTGGAGCGAGTTTCAGCGGCTGGGCGGGGTCGAGGCCGTCGGCTACCCGGTCTCCCGCCGGTTCGTCTGGAACGGGTTCGTTGTCCAGGCCTTCCAGAAGGCCA